>Ga0172370_10001158_pt1 | contig 41083 bp, 47 predicted proteins | sample LakKiv5m_FD_114538 | JGI IMG/M metagenome (GOLD analysis project Ga0172370, IMG submission 114538) | Freshwater microbial communities from Kabuno Bay, South-Kivu, Congo - kab_022012_11.5m | ecosystem: Environmental > Aquatic > Freshwater > Lake | place: Democratic Republic of the Congo...
AAGACATCGCTTGGATTGGCATCTCCTTGTGGCAGCCATAAAGCGGCGACACGAATCAGACCAAGAACCTGCCCCCAACCAGTACCGGAGCTACTGCCAATATTAATCCCAGAATCAATCAGCTCTTGGTAGAGAACTCTCTGCTTTTCCCAGAAGACATTCTTCGAAGGAGTAATGTCGGTTACAGTCGGAGCCAAATACATCACCGAGTAACGAAGAACAATCCCTCCACCCACAAGAGCTAGCAACAGTACTAGATATTTACCTAACAGTTTCTTTCCCATCCCTCCTCTTAGAGTTTAACTACTTAGGAGGGGGGGGTCAAGAGGACAGATCTTCTCGAGTACCAACCAATATCCGAGCTGGCCAAGCTTTGTAAACCGAACGGAAAGTTTGCTTGTTAACACAAGAGAACACTAACTCCTTCAATCGCCCGACAATCTCTCCAACTGCCTGTACTGTAAGGCCTCGGCTAACATTGTAGCGGTAATTTTCTCGCCCTGCTCCAAATCAGCAATAGTCCGTGCTACTTTGAGCAGTTTATGTAGCCCCCGTCCGGAGATAACAAAGCGCCGAGCCGCTTCCTTCAAAAGCCACTCCGCCTTCTCGTCTAGCAAACATATTTTGTTGATTTCGGTAGGGGATAAGCGAGAGTTCAAACGATTCTGTCTTTTTGTCTGTCGCTCTCTAGCACCTGCCACCCGCACCCGGATATCTACCAACGAATTCGCCTCTTGGGGGGCGGCTCTTAGCGCCTCCAGCTTCACCGCGGGGAGCTGGGCGTAAAGATCGATTCTATCCATAATCGGGCCGGAGATTTTTTTCCGATAGCGCTCCTTTTCGTGGGGCGTACAGCGACACTCTTTCTGGCCGCTGTTAAACCAACCACAGGGGCAGGGGTTCATTGTCGCCACCAGAATGAACTCGGCCGGATAGCGAAGGGATTGCTGAATTCTAGCCACAGTAATCTCCCCATCTTCTAGCGGCTGGCGCAGGGCCTCTAGGGCTTGACGGGGAAATTCCGGCAGCTCATCAAGAAACAGTACGCCATGGTGGGCTAACGATATCTCCCCCGGACGAGGGTTAGTACCTCCTCCCACCAAAGCGATATGGCTAGCGGAGTGATGAGGGCTACGAAAGGGGCGGGGTAGATTAACTAGTGGCTCGTTGGGTGGAATCTGTCCAGCAACGCTGTGCAACCGCACTACCTCCAACAGCTCACCCGGCCCTAGTGGAGGTAAGATCGCTCGCAGACCCTTGGCAAGCAGACTTTTGCCCGCACCGGGCGGACCTTCTAGCAGGAGATTGTGACCACCAGAAGCGCTAATGATTGCCGCTCGCTTGGCCTTCTCCTGACCTTGGATCTGCAGCCAGTCAATACCATAATCGTTAGCCTTTCCGGCGACGGAGATGGTATCAACCGACCTAGGGGAGAAATCGCCCCGTAGCCAATCAATTACTTCTCTCAAGCTTTCGGCCGGTATCAGCTCTATCTCCTCTACCAAGCTAGCTTCCTGCCAGTTGGCCCGAGGCAGAACAACTCGTTCAAAGCCCTTCAATCTCGCCCACTCCACCATCATCAGCGAGCCGATCACCGGCTGAAGCTGCCCGTCCAAGGAAAGACCACCAATAAACAGAGCAGATTGCCAAAGAGGGTTTTTCTTTATTTGATTGTCAGCCAAGAGTACGCCAAGCGCGATCGGCAGATCAAACTGCAGGCCACTTTTCTGCCGCTCTGAAGGCGCGAGGTTAACAGTAATGCGAGCTAGCGGAAAATCAAAACCGGTATGCTTGATGGCCGCCCGAACCCTCTCACGCGACTCGGCCACTGCTTTATCAGCCAAACCAACTACCACAAAGCCCGGCAGACCGCGGGCCACATCCACCTCGACCCGAACTGGCAGAGCGTCAATTCCCTCCACCGCCACGCACGCAAGTTGAGCCAGAGCCATAGCTAGAGCTTAACAGCTTTGCCTTCCGACACAAGCCAAACTGGTTAGGGCCCGAATATCACCACCACAAAGCCAATCAGACAAACCGCGATCACTCCCCAGCCCATCAGAACAATCGGGAGTTTCTTGCCCAACACTGCCAATACCGTGCCGGCCAGATAGGTTACTGCCAGCAGTAGCAGGGTGGGCAAATTTGGTCCGACATTGGGCAGGGGGTTGCTTGATTCCGCCAACAGGGCGGCTTCGTTGGCACGCAGGGCGGCGGTGAAAAAGGCCGCTCCAGCAATCAGCAGAGACAGGGCAGTAGTAAATTGGGTACGCCGTGACAAACCGACACGATACGCCAACAGTGATTGATCTTTATCGCGCTGTTTAGCAATAGCTAGTAGCTGGCCGGGCGGGAAGAAACTGCCGCCACACTTGTCGCAGGTCCAATAGCGCACCCACTCGTCGTCATCATCACTGTGCCACTGCTCCATCAGCTCACCGTCAAGTGGGCAGGCAAAGTTCTGCTCCTTCATCCCCATACTGGGAGCTTTGGCGTCAACTTTTTTGGCCTCTTGATAAGGGACAAAACGGTAGCCGTCTTTGGCAAACCAGAAGCTACCGCACTGCTGACAGCGTTCGGCCTTAAGAGAGCCACGCTCCCCCCGCAAAATTGTTCTCCCCAGATCTGCCTGACAGTTTGGACAGCGCATATTAATTAAATAGTATCAGCCGAGTGGCAATTGCGCTATTGTTAGCTAGTTTTTTCTTTGAGAAATCTGCTTACCCGCTTAATTGCTTCTTGGCTATTTTCGACAAGCTGAACCGGCTGGTGATGACGCCACCAAGTTTCTTGTCGGCGGATATATTGGTGTTCGGCAATCTTAAGCTGGGCAACAAACTCCTCCTTAGAGATCTGCTCCCGAACACAACGAAGAGCCAAGCGATAACCCAAACCTAGACCTTCCAGCCACTGATCGCTGACCCCACATTTAAGCAACTCCTTCGCCTCCGCCAAAATGGCCGTTGAGTTGCGCTCCACCCAATTATCGGTTCGCTCAATCAGCTGTGCCCGGGCAATTTTTGGCTGTAGAAGTAGATAATAATCGAGTGGTTTAAGGTTGGCTGGCTCGGTTTGCCCCTGTTTCTCTAAAGCCCGGATCAACCGCACTCGATTGGCATTATCTGATTGGTTAAGCACAATTCCCTGAGTACGCGCCCTCTTCTGTAGATCGGCCAATGGCTCTTTCTCCAGCTGTTGTCGGAGAGACCGATTCTCCGCCTTTGGCTGGTAGCCCGCCAGCAGCGAGCTGACATATAGGCCGGTACCACCGACAATAATCGCCACCTTATTGTCCTTAATAACTTTCTCAATCAAGCGTCGCGCCTCTTTTAGCCAATCTGCCAGCGTGAAACGCTCAGAAGGCTCGATGAAATCAACTAAGAGTTGGGGAACTTCGCCCAACAGTCGAGCCGGCTCCCCCTGCCACTGCCCAATCAGGCCTTCCTTGTTAGTCCCCACATCCAAACCTCGATAGACCTGACGGGAATCAGCGCTGATAATTATCCCTGAAAAACGCTCGGCCAACTGTCGAGCTAGGGCTGTTTTGCCACTGTTAGTTGGCCCCACAACGGCGATAATCTTACTAATTTTCATAACCATATTTTATCCTAATTAGCTCTTTTTTGGGGCAGCGGCATTGCAATTCTGGAGATTTTTTCGTAATTGTTGTAAAGAGATGTTGAAAATTACCGGTCTGGAAAAAACATTCTACCCACGCCGCACACAATTAAAGGTAGTTGACGGGGTATCGCTTGATGTAAATTCGGGAGAGGTCTTTGGTTTTCTCGGCCCAAACGGCGCCGGCAAAACGACCACGGTCAAAATGATAGTCGGCCTGCTCTTCCCCGACAAAGGAAAAATCGAGATCGCCAATCACCCCTCCACCAGCTCCGCAGCCCAACAAATAACTGGTTTTATGCCGGAAACACCGCAGTTTTATCTGTATCTGAAAGCCCGTGAGGTCTTGCAGCTAGCTGGCGAGCTGTTCAACCGTCCGATCGAGCAGCTAAGAAAAGATGTACCGAGAATTCTTGAACAGGTTGGGCTTTCAGAAGCAGCCGAGCGTAATGTGGGCCGATTTTCTAAGGGTATGCATCAGCGCTTGGCTTTTGCTATTACCCTAATCAACGACCCCCAGCTGTTAATTTTCGACGAACCGCTGGATGGGCTCGATCCGCTTGGCCGGCAAGATTTTAAAAAGCTCATTCTTGACTTGAAAAAGCGGGGTAAAACCGTTTTCTTCAGTTCACATATTCTTGCTGATGTGGAAGAGCTGTGTGACCAGGTGGCTATTCTTAATCAGGGGAAGATTCTCTGCCAAGGTCAACCGCGACATTTAACTGGCGGGAAAATGTCGCTGGAGGATTTTTTTGTCCAACAGATTAGGGAGGAAAAATGAAAAAAATTTTAGTCATTGCCCGTAATACCTTTCGAGAAACAATCCGCGATAGGATATTATTACTGATTATCGTTTTTGCCGTCATCGTTTTGGCCGCAACGCTTCTGGCCGCTTCGGTATCTCTCGGTCAAGAGCTTAGAGTTATCGAGAGTTTCGGCCTGACAGCACTACTTCTGTTTTTGGTTATAATTACGATTTTTCTTGGCACCCAACTAGTTTTTAGAGAAATTGAGCGCAAAACAATCTATCTTTCTTTGACAAAACCAATTAGCCGCGAGGAGTTCTATTTGGGCAAGTTCTTTGGTTTGGCGGCCACGGTGGCAGTGGCGGGAGTGATTATCGGAGCCGCTCTGATCGGTTTATTATTGGCCAAACATCAAGCAGTTGCCCTCCCCGCCCTAGCACTCACGGTTTTGTTTTGTATCTTGGAGTGCTGGCTACTTATCTCGGTCAGCTTACTTTTTAGCGCCTTCACCTCTCCACTTGCTAGCGCGGTCTATACTTTTGCCCTATTTCTTATCGGGCACTCCTCCACCACCATTTGGTTGCTTTCCCAAAAGTCCGCGCCCACCCTGCGCTACTTGCTCGAAGGGCTTTACTACCTGTTCCCCAATCTCGAGAAATTTAACCTGCGCAACGAGGTAATATACGCTCTAGTTCCCCAAGGAGCGCAGATTTGGGCAGTTGCGCTTTACTTTGTAGGGTATACCACCGCTCTTATTCTTCTAGGGATGGCCGCTTTCCGTCGCAATGAGTTCTAAACTGTTTCGACTCGATGGGCTGGAGAGCTCATCCGCCAATTTTTCCTGGCGAAGGATCGCGCCAGCCCTGATACTGGTTGGCTTTTTGGTCAGCTATCTTGGCCAGCTGCGTTTCGACAGCTGGCAACGCTACACCTACCGGCCGATTAACACTACATACAATTTATACATCGAGCCACAGCCCCTCTCTCCCGAGGCCGCCAAGGTGGTTAGCTTTGGCGCCAGCGAATTTGTTGCCAGTTGGTACTGGCTCTCGGCGATCCAATACTACGGTGGCGGCGACCCGCAGGGAAGATACCGAAAATTGGCCGAGATGTTTGACACTATTACCGAGCTTTCACCAAAATTTCTCGCTGCCTATCAGATGGGACTGCTTATTTTGCCGGGAGAGGGCTTTGTTGATCAGGCGCTGGAGTTAGGATTAAAGGGCGAGAAAAACTTGCCTGATAGCTGGGAGATTCCATATTATCGCGGGCTTGATCTGCATATTTATCGCAAAGACTATGTGGCGGCGGCGAAAGAGTTTGAGCTGGCCGCCAGCAAACCCGACGCCCCGGCCAACGCCCGTTACTTCGCCGCCATTTACTACAACCAAGCTGATCAGCGACAGACTGCTTACCAACTTTTTCAAACAATTTATGAAACCAGCCAAGATAGTTACATCAAAGAACGCGCAAAAAAATACCTCGATCATCTAGCAGTTATTTTCTATCTTCAGGACGTCATCAACCAGTTTCACTCCACATATAGCCGTTATCCCAAGGATTTGAACGAGCTAGTTACCAAGAGAATAATTCCAGAAGTTCCAACCAGCCCCTTAGGACGGGCAATTACTGTTGATCCGAACACGGGCGCTCTTTCGGACGATAAGAAAGCTGATTAGCTAGTAGCTGCCAGAGCTCCGTGGCCAATTTATCTGGGTGGTGGTGCAGAGGCTGTTCGTCGTCAATAATATCCACCCGGCTAATCGGCACTTTGTCGATCTGTTTCTCGGTGGTAGTTATGTTTTGTACGCTACCTAACTTATAGCCCCGACCGTTTTGAGATAGGGTTTTATTATTAACCACAATCCTGTCTAGGGTAATATTGAGATATCGACTTAGCGTTTCAACATGATCGCGGACACTGAAGTGCTCCGTTTCGCCTCTTTCTGTTGAGACGTTACAAACGAAGTATTTTTTGGCTTTGGAGCGCTCCAGCGCTCGGCGAAGATCCATGATAAGAAAATTAGGTAAGATACTGGTGAATAGACTACCCGGCCCGATAATTATTACCTCTGCCTCTTTTATTGCTTCGAGGGCGGCCGGATTGGCCTTAACTTTTTCCGGCACCAGCTGAATCTCGGCGATACCGAAGGTATGCCCGCGACGAGGAATATCCACCTCCCCCAAAGCCATTTGCCCATTGCCAAGTTTGGCCAGCAAGGACACATGCTCCAGCGTGGAAGGAATTACCCGGCCCTTTATTGATAAAATGCGGCTGCTTTCCTGAATTGCCCGATCAAAGCTTCCAGTAATGTCAGAGAGGGCCAACAGGAGCAGATTGCCTGCCGTATGGCCACTAATACCCCTACTTCCCTTGAAGCGATACTCAAATAATTTTGCCAAAAGTGCTTCGTCTTTGGCCAAGGCGGCCAAGCACTTGCGAACATCACCAGGGGGCAAAACGCCCAGATCGCGACTTAACCGACCACTGGAGTGGCCGTTATCAGTCATAGTAACAATCGCCGTAACCGCCAATGGTAGCTTCTTCAAACCGCGTAGCAGTGTCGCCAGACCGGTCCCCCCGCCGATAGCCACCAGCCGGGGCTGGGAGTTCATGGAACTATGGGATAGAAGTAGGTAGGCTCATCCACTATGGGAGCGAGATTGTCAGCGGCCAGATCATACGATCGGCTCGTTTCTCCTACTCCAGCGTTATCAGTGGCCACGGCAATGATCCTAACCGGCCCTAATCGGTGCCAGTCGTCAGTTTTTATCTGTTTGATTAGATAGCCCGCTTGATCGGCTACATCGGTAATTACTTCTTTGTCGTCTTGGCTGTTGGAGTATATTATCGTCAAAGCGATCTTGGCCCGTGGGGTGCTGGTGACGGTTACTGTTTGTTCCTCTCCTAATACAACGACATCCTTTCCGAGAGTTAGGCCAACTGGTAAGGTATTTTCAGCCGATACGGCACCTCCGGCCAAAATCTTTCTTTCGGTCTGTTGGTAGCTGGCGCTCTGATGACTCCACTTCACGGCCACCACCGCTAGAGCCAATACCACCACTGTGAAGACAGTTTTTCCAACTAGGCCAGTCATCTGTGACTTTATTGTAGCACATGACGCAAGTTGCTTCCGACAAAAATATCTGTTTGAGTAAGAGATATGGAAAAGGTGGTGATTGTTGGTTCGGGTATGGCTGGCCTCTCGGCCGGTCTTTATGCTGGCCGTTATGAGCTTTCTCCCCTCATTGTCGGGGAGCTTTTCGGTGGCGCGACCTCCTCGGCTTGGACAATTGAAAACTATCCGGGCTATAAAAAAATTGACGGCTTTGACCTGATGATGAAGGTCCGCGAACAGGTTGAAGCGCTGGGGGGAAAAATTAAAGACGGCCGGGTTGAATCAATTGAGAAAATATCCGGCGGTTTCGCACTCTCCTGCCAAGACAGTATGAAGATAAAAGCCCAGTCAGTTGTTCTGGCAATGGGAGCGGCTCGGCGTAAGCTTAATCTGCCCCGCGAAGACGAGTTTGCCAAGGGTAAGGGAGTCCACTACTGCATCACCTGCGACGGCCCACTTTATAAAAATAAAACCATCGCCGTTGTCGGAGGTGGAGACGCCGCCGTCAAGGGCTTGTTACTGGCCGTCCAGTATGCCAGCAAAATCTATCAAGTATTTTTAGAGAAAAAGATCACCGCCGAGCCAGTCAATTACTCTCGTTTAGAGCCGTTTATAGGTAAAAAGATAGAGGTAATACCGGAAACAACCCTGACTTCGCTTGAGGGCCAAGAGCGACTAAGCGCCATCAAGCTAAGCAATGGGCAAGGGCTAGAAGTTGACGGGCTGTTTATTGAGATCGGCGCCGTGCCTGATGTAAAACTAGTTGAACCTCTTGGGGTAAAACTTGATAATAAGGGCTACATTCAAGTTGACAATCAGATGGCTACTAGTGTGCCGGGGGTGTTCGCGGCCGGCGACACGACCAGCTTTTTCGGTTCATTTAAGCAGGACGTTACTGCCGCGGCAATGGGAGCAGTGGCGGCTACTAGCGCCTTCAAATACCTACAAGACAAATCCTCTGTTTGAATCAGTTCCGAAAATTTAGCACAAGACTCTGGAAAGGAGGGGATTTTATCGATAAAATAGTAAAAGACGGTTTTCTAAGACAAACGGGCCCGTAGCTCAGTGGTAGAGCGTCGCCCTTTTAAGGCGAGCGTCGTGGGTTCGAACCCCACCGGGCCCTCTGAAAAGGAAGAATTAGTGGAAAATCTCAAAACACAAACCAATAACTCGCCAGAGGAAGCAGAGGAGATTGATAGAATTAACGAAACATTATCGCAATTACCAGAAGTACAGGCAGGTAAAGACATCTGGCAGAATGATTTTCACGAATACGATTTGTTAACCCACACTATACAATTCGTAAAACATCTGAAAGAAATTTCTATAGAAGACGATGCCCAAATAGACCCCGATATGATTGCCGCGGGTTGGCGACACGACATAGGCAAGCCAGTTACTGCCAAGCCAAAAACAAAAAATGGTGTAGCGCAAGAAAGAGAACCCGGCAAGCCATATCACGATTTTGTCGATCATGACATTATGGGCGCAGCCATGGTTAGAGAGATGGACCCTAAAATGTTTACTTCGCTTCGGCTGTCACAGGAGCGGATCGCCCAGCTTGTCGCAAGTCATTACCTTCCAATGAAGGGCATAAAGACACAAGAAAAGCAAACAGTTGAGAGAGCTTCCTGCAAGAGTTTACCGCGCTGGATACGGCTCTGGATCAAAATAATAGTGCCGAAGAAACAGTTATTACAAAAGAAGAAGTATTACAAATGTTCTTGGCCGATAAACTGGCACAGGGCGATCCGGAAAAATACTGCTTAGACAGAGAAGAATTGTTTTATATAAGATACGCCTTACTAGCCAGCGATAACAGCGTCAGGCTTAATTTACTGGCAAAAATATATCAGCTACAAAGGCCAGAAAGTATTATTAGTTAATTGGGCAAGCATAAGCGCCAACGGTCCAAGCCAATGGCGCATTGACGCTTTCTATTTTTTAAGTTACTATATCTCTATCCCTCGCTCGAAAGGAGCTCGCGATGTCGTCCAAAGTATGCCGTCCGCCCACCCGACCCGGTCCGGCACAAGCACAGGGAAAACCTTCCCCGACAGTGCCGGAAAGCATCCGTCAAAGCGGAAGGCCAGTCGCCAACCGCAACAAACCCCCGGGCGGTAAGGGAGGTGGCAATCGCCGCCGCGGCTACGAGACCTAGACATCGCACCCAGCCCGCCAATCTCAACGACGAGAAAGGCGGGCCATCTTTTACCGCAAAATCTTATGAAGTTCGGTGAGCCTTTACTCACGGCATCTTCTTCGCTCTGTGCTGCCGTGTTTTTGCAAAACGGCGGTTGTCTTGTTTATTTGAGGCGGACCGCAAACAACACTCACGGACTCGTGCCCGTGGTATTTTCGCGAGGGATAAAAATCCAATTAATAGTCGTAGCTACTTCTTCGTCCACCCAGCCCACCCGTGGCAACTAGGGCGATTATCGGCGCGATCATCCACCACATTTGGTGTGAGATAAAAACGCGAGCAATTCGTGAGCTAGTTAGGAAGTGTTCCCTTGCCGGCAAATCCATAAATGAGAATATTGCCGTCAGAATGAGAGCAGTGTTTAAGAAAGAAAAAATCGCCAACTCAAAAGTGGACAGCATACTTCGAGTTCCGTTCCTACCGATACCGGCACGCAATGACACTAGTACGGTCGTAATAATAAACACTCCCGCTTGAATGGTGAATGAATTAGTGTTGGCTTTAATAAACAGCTGGTTGGCGATCGTTTTGTCACCGACAAAAAACTGTTGAAGGGGGGCACCCAAGATACTGGCGACAACGATACCGGCATAAATCGCCAACAGAGTCACAATGACTTTATCGCGCTGGAGAACAAAGCTATAACCAATGCTGACAATAAAGAAAACCGTCAGCAACAAATCCCAACTAGGCGACGACTGCATCTCCCCTCCAAGTAATCATCTCTTTCAGTGTAGCACGAATGCAAGAGTAAGCAAACAGGGAGCTACTCTTCCTCGCCCCCGCGTAACTCCGGCTCTTGCCCTGTACTTAGTTCTTCTTCCATAACTCCTCCTTTCTCCTCCAGCTTAGCAATCAAGACAAGTTTTTCAATCGTTCATAGAGTTCGCGCTCTTCGCGAGAAAGCCGCTTGGGAATATCGATATGGATGCTGACATGTAGATCGCCCCGCCCCCGTCGCGTCGGCTGACCTTTGCTGGGGAAAGCAAAAGTTGCTCCTTCCTGGGTACCAGCGGGCAAACGTAGCTCTAGCGTATCGCCGAGCTGAGTTTTAAAAACTATTTTGTCGCCCAAAACCGCTTGGGCAACCGAAATCGTTAGCTGCACTTGGGTTCGCGAAAAAGCTGAATCAAACAAATCCTCAAATATAGAAGAAAACCCACCCCCACCGCCAAAGCCAAAATCAAACTTGACTCCCTGCGAGTTGAAACCGCCAAAACCGCTGGGATCAAATCCGCCCCAACCGCCCTGACTCGCAGAAGAGGAAGGGCCAACCGAGCCGAACTGATCATACTGGGCTTTTTTGTTTGGATCAGACAATATCTGATAGGCTTCATTTATTTCTTTGAAGCGCTCGGCCGAACCTCCCGCCTTGTCGGGATGGTGTTGGTGAGCAAGTTTGCGGTAGGCCTTTTTTATTTCTTCCGGCGAAGCAGAACGAGAGATGCCCAGTAACTGATAATAATCTTTATTCATCTTTACTATTGTAAAGCTAACTTTACATAAATTGAAGAGATTTAATTTTGTAGGGGTAGGGGCCTCGAAGTTGCGAAGGCCAGCCCCTACCCCTACGACCCCACCCCGGGCCACGCCCGAACAACAGTCAGTACTTTTTAGTTCAGATTTTGACGTGGGATGTGCGAGAACGGCAATGATGTTTATTCTCCAAAGAATTAGATTGTTTCGCAAAGGGCACAAAAGATGTAAACTAGAATAAATGAACAAGGAGAACATCACAACCGCTTTTGAGTTTCCTGAGCGTAAGATCGTCAGAAATCTTGGGGTAGTAAGAGGCATTACCGTTCGCTCTCGCTCATTATTCGGAACGCTTGGAGGTTCCTTGCAAACACTAATCGGTGGAAATATCACTCTATTTACCCAGTTATGCGAAAAGACCCGAGCTGAATCGTTCGAATTAATGGTTAGACACGCTGAAGAGCTGGGAGCTAACGGGGTAATTGCCGTGCGCTACGACGCCAATGAAGTGATGAGTGGGGTAACGGAAGTGCTCTGTTACGGCACGGCCGTAGAAGTTAAATAGAAAGGAAGATGGAAAACACCAGCGAATCAAAGCATTATGAAGTAAATATTGGCTCTGGGAAGCATATTCACCAACACGGAATCTCTGGTGGTATTTACGGTTTGGCTTTTATTGGCGCTTTAATCTATTTCTGGCAACACGCTACCACTTTTTGGGAGGGCGTTTTGGGCTTTCTTAAGGCATTAGTTTGGCCAGCCATTTTGACTTATAAATTACTTGAGCAACTAAATCTGTAAAGCGGCTTCCGGTATGGAGACAGAAAAGTTAAAACAATACCGCGATTCCAGCTTAGCAATCGGTAAGGATACGATTGGCTTTTACGAGCGCGAGTTTTATGTTTTTTCTAACTTCTCAAGTTTTCAGGTGAGATGGCGTGGCCGTCTGTGGTCAACCGTGGAACACGCCTATCAGGCGGCGCATTTTTTTGATAGAGCACCCGATTTAGTAGAAAAAATATTTCACAGCAATTCTGCCCACCAAGCCTTCAAAATCGCTAAGGCTAACACAAAAAAGGCACCAAAGAACTGGGATAGTGTAAAAGTCGACATTATGGAGGATATCTGCCGTCATAAACTGCGCCAGCACCCATACGTCAAAAGAAAACTACTCCAAACCCTCGATCTGCCCTTAGTGGAAGACTCGCCTAAGGATGGCTGTTGGGGTTGGGGCGAAGACCGCCAAGGCAGAAACGAGCTGGGCAAAATCTGGATGCGGCTACGGGATGAGTTACAAACCGAGAAATCTGATAAGCCCTCCTTGACTTAACCAAGAAAAGGTGCTAGCATATCGCTAGACTGAACGTACCTTATGGAGGATACGAATGGAGACGAAGAGTTCGGCCGGGGCCATTGGGGTCATCGTGGTACTGTGCGTCGTAGCTTTAGCGTGGATGTACGCACAAGAGCCCGATCCCTCGGAGGTGGTTGTTCGTACATTGACTTCTCTGTCGAGAGGAAAGTGTGCAAGTGAAAGGAGGACCGACTTGATGGACGAGAGCGAGATGCATATGATCGAGTCGTGGGAAGGTGAGTGTCCCGAGCAGACTTTGAAAGAGTGGTTAAGGTTGGTTGATGAGGCAGTAAGGATGCGGGGCATCGGTAACCAAATCTGGTTTTTTCCGACGTCCAGGGACTTGGATGACTTTCGGCTACTAAGGCGAGTCGCGGTACGTTACTCCTCTTACTGGCGCACTTCAGACTTCACAGAAAAAGAGCAAAGATGGCACCGATTAACCGATGATGAGCGAGCCTATATTGCTGACTACGTCAGTTCGATGCGTTGACAAGCAGATATTGTTCGCTAGTCTTCTCTTTTTGGCAAAGCCAGAGAGTAGCGCCAGCTCGGTTTCTGAACAAGGGCCGCCCCACTCGGGCGGCCTCAACTTTTTTTGGTCTATGATTCTGCTTCAGGAACCACTAAAAGAGCTCTATCGATCTCATCCGGACTTATACCTTCACTCATCGCGACCGTATACAGATAATCCATCGCTTCCTCTGATGCCGGTTCTGAATATCTGCCAGTCAACTGATTTTTAATATCCTCTACGGTCTCTGGGCTATCCTGAAATATGATTTCTGCCGCCGTTAGTAGCTCTGCTTCTGTGATAACGGAATCCCTTTCGATCTCTCGTTCAACCTCTGACAAGGGCCTCACGATATCATGCTCTTCCACTACTTCATCTAGTTCTTCTGGGATGGGTTGTTGTCCGAATTCACTCATTTCAAACTTAGAGTATTATGCCTTACTACTACATGCTAGACATCGATCTCCGGCTCGGCAGATAGAGACAAAGGCGCCACCCGTAGGGTGGCGCCTTATCTTAATCTAGATTCTAGTTATTTCGCTACTTCTTTGACTCTTGTGGCTCCTTTTCGGATGCGTTCTTCTCTTCATCCGTACCGACTGTCTCGTCTGTCTTTGGCTCACTTGGAGTATTCTGCTGATAGACTTCCGAGCCCATTTTCTGCATCGCGGCGTTTAGTTTTTCCTGCTCCTGCTTGACCTTCTCTAAATCATCACCCGCCAAGGCAGTGCGAGTAGCGGTAACCGCATCCTCCACCTCACGCTTGAGTTCCGGCTTAGCTTTTTCTCCAAGCTCCTTCAGCGATTTTTCCGCCATATGAACCAAGGACTCCGCCTGGTTTTTCGCTTCAACCAGCTCTTTCTTTTTGACGTCCTCTGCGGCATGAGTTTCTGCCTCGGCTTTCATTTTTTCTATCTCCTCTTTTGAAAGACCACTGGAAGCAGTAATAGTTACCTTCTGCTCTTTGCCGGTAGCTTTGTCTTTGGCGGCGACATTCAGGATACCGTTGGCGTCAATGTCAAAGGTTACCTCAATCTGTGGTACGCCACGTGGCGCTGGTGCAATTCCGTCTAGATGGAATCGCCCAAGGGTTCGGTTGTCGGTCGCCATCGGCCTTTCTCCTTGCAAAATATGGATTTCCACCGAAGGTTGATTATCGCTTGCAGTAGAGAAGGTTTCTGATTTTGAGGTAGGAATAGTTGTGTTGCGAGAGATTAGTGGTGTCATCACCCCACCTAGCGTTTCTACGCCTAGGGTTAACGGAGTAACATCTAACAGAAGAATGTCCTTTACTTCGCCAGCTAAAACTCCGGCCTGCAGGGCAGCGCCGATAGCCACCGCCTCATCTGGGTTGACAGATTTTAACGGCTCTTTGCCAAAAATCTCTTTAACCATTTGCTGAATCAAAGGCATTCTTGTTTGGCCACCAACCAGCAATACTTCGTCAACGTCCTTGGCTTCTAGCTTGGCATCCTTTAGTGCCGACTGACAGATTGATTCAGTCTTTTTGACTAAATCGCCAACCAGAGACTCCAGTTTAGCCCGAGTAAGAGAAAGTTGGAGGTTTTTCGGCTCGGTTCCCACTACCATAATAAATGGCAGGTTTATCTCGGTTTCTTGAGTGCTGGAAAGCTCAATTTTTGCCTTTTCAGCCCCCTCTTTTACTCTTTGCATCGCCATCGGGTCCGAGCGCAGATCTGCGTCTTCGCGTTTTTTAAACTCTTCCACAATCCAATCAATAATTTTTAGATCCAGATCGTCTCCGCCCAGATGGGTATCGCCATTAGTAGAGAGCACTTCAAAACTTGATTCGCCTGAAGTCTCGCCCACTTCAATGATGGTGATATCAAAAGTCCCACCACCAAAGTCGTAAATTGCAATTTTTTGATCTTTTTTCTCCTCTTTGCCTAGCCCGTAAGCCAGTGCGGCGGCAGTCGGTTCGTTGATAATACGCTTAACCGTTAGACCGGCGACCTCACCAGCGTCTTTGGTGGCTTGGCGCTGGGAGTCGTTGAAATAGGCAGGCACAGTGATAACCGCGCCATCTACTTTCTCGCCGATATAGCTCTCTGCGTCGGTTTTTAACTTGGCTAAAATCATAGAGGAAATCTCTTGAGGCGAGTAATCTTTGTCGCCCATCTTTACTTTAGTAGAGCCGTCCGAACCACGAACAAGCTTAAACGGCATAGATTTAATGTCTTTCTGCACTTCGTCCTCTTCAAAACGGCGGCCAATTAACCGTTTGACAGAGAAGATTGTATTTTCCGGATTTGTCACTGCCTGTCGCTTGGCCAGCTGACCAACCAAGCGCTCGTTCTTCTTACTCAAAGCGACAATTGAGGGAACGAGATTAGACCCTTCTGCGGAAGGAATAACTTTGGCCTTACCACCCTCCATTACCGCTACGGCCGAGTTTGTAGTTCCTAAATCAATACCAATTATTTTGCCCATAGGCCTCCTTTTGTTATGTTGACTTATCTATCCTAATGTAAAGCTTACTTTACATTTTGTCAACACTATTTCCACTAAAGATGCTAAGCGCAGCCCTTGCTGACCCGTACTTTGGCTGGTTTGATTACTACTCCATCAATCTGCCATCCGGTTTCGACTTCATCAATAATTACATCGGCCGGTACGGTATCGTTTGTCTCATATGTTAGGGCTTCGTGAGAGGCAGGGTCGAACGGTTTGTCCTTAGTAGGGATTCGACTTAAACCGACTTGAGAAAGTGTGTCCTCCATCTGTTTTTCGATAAGCGCCACCCCCTCAACAAACTGACGGATTTTTCCTTGATCGGCAGGCGCAAGTTTGGGTTTAGCTAACAGCTCAAGCGGGTTATGACGAATCGCGAGGTAGAAACTGTCAAATATGGGGAATAGCTTGGTGAGTAGCTGGTCGTTGGCGCTCCTTTGCATAGACAAGCGCTCTTGTTCGAGACGCTTCTGATAGTTGGCAAAATCGGCCGCTAGGCGAGTGTAATCCTGTTTGGCCTGCTCCAGCTGAAACGATAAGCCCGAGGAGTCTTGGGTCTTTTTTAATTTCGGTTCGTTTTTCTTCATTAGTCGCATTGTACAACAGACTAAAGAGTGAGTGAAGATGTTTGCGGCCTCGACTTCCAGTCGAGGCCGCGAGATCAGTCCCTCAAACGAGCGTGGATTATTTGGAGTACCACGCTCCCCAGAAAAAGCGCCGTCAAGGTCTCCACCAGCCCCCAGGCGGCCGGCTGGACTTCTGGGCACAACGTCAGCAACCCGCCCCAGGCAAAAGCCAAGGGGGCAACTCCACAGGCCGTCGCCCAGCCGGCCCAAGCCGGTGCCATCGCCTTAGTGGGGTCTGGGTGAGCCAGCCGGAGAGCCGGCAGGGCCAACAAGACCCCGAGTACTGCAGCTAGCACCAGCCACGGTATCGGCTGCGGCCCATAAGACGCTGCTGCCATCGTGACCTCCTTCGAGAGAAGTACTAATCGTTGCCAATATACTACCACACACCCGTTATTTTGTCAATTGACCAAGTCAACTTGACTTCACACATCATCACGGGCTAATTGAGACCATGGTAAGGTGGTTCACGCCCTCTCGCCGGTTTGCTCTTTTCTGGCTGACACTGATCGGCGGGGTGATTGTTGGTAGCCGAGTTGAGCTGGATAAAACTACTCTAATTTGGCTATTTGCTATCTGGCTGATTATCGCCGTTAGCGGACAGCTGGCATCAATTGAGATATTTGCTTTAAGCGTGGCTAGCACTCTGTTGGGTGCTTGGCTCTGGCAGGTTACGGGCGGGGAATCTTGGCTCAAAACCGATTGGCTATCCAGCAGCGTCAAGCAGATGATTGACTGGCGCAATGTCCTGATCGACCGGATATTTCTAGCTCTGCCAGAGCCGCACGGTTCTCTGTTGGCAGGAATTCTGCTGGGCAATCGACTCAAGTTAGATCGGTCGTTATTGGAGGCATTCCGGATTGTCGGTTTAAGCCACATCATTGCCGCTTCGGGGCAAAACTTAGCTATACTCATTGCCAACATTCGAACGGTTCTCCAAGGTGCATTGGGCCGCAAGGCATTTTTTGCCGCCTTAGTAATCGTTGTTGTTTACATCGTCTTGACCGGAGCTCCCGCCTCAATTCTTCGGGCCGGATTGATGATCTCTCTGGTTCTCTTAGGAGAGTATCTCGGCCGTCCCAGCCGTTCTCTTAACGGACTAGTGTTGGCGGCAGGGATATTAACCTTGTTCCAGCCCAAAATACTGTTAGATATTGGCTTTCAGCTCTCACTGGCTGCTACCTACGGACTGGTACGCCTAGCGCCGCTGGTCCAGCGCCTGATTAGCCCGCACTGGCCAAGGTGGCTAAGCGGTGTAATCAGCGAGACGCTGGCGGCCACATTGATGACTACGCCACTAATTGTGCTTTATTTTGAGCGCTTATCCCTTGTCTCTCCGCTAATCAACCTGATCGTCGTGCCGATTATCCCACTGCTGATGGCCTTGGGACTCTCTGCCTCGATGATTATTATGATCTGGCCCTTGTTGGGGCAGCTGGTAATCTGGCTGACTTGGCCAATCTTGGCTGGGATCGTAATTTTAAGCGAGAAAGTGGCCGGCCTATCTTTTGCTTCAACCGATTTAACCCTGCCTGCCGTGACTATAGGGATATTTATGGCCGCCCTTTTTGCTCTGGCCGAATATCTTTCTTGGCGATCGTGGCAAGAAAGCCGAAGGATTGAACAATGAGACAATCAATTAATCGCTGGTTGGGTCTGCTAAGCGTCTTGGCCCTGATTGTTATCTTCGCCCAGCACTATACAGCCGAGGAGCACAGCCGAGATGGTGATCTGCGGCTGTGGTTTTTTGATGTCGGCCAAGGAGACGGAATGCTAATCGATACGCCCCAGCATCAACAGATATTAATCGACGGCGGACCGAGTGAAGTAATTCTCTCCCGATTATCGCGAGCCCTGCCATTGAACGACAAAGAGATCGATCTGTTAATTATTACCCATAACCACTCCGACCATTTAACAGGGGTGAATGCTGTTTTACAACACTATCAAGTCGATCAAATATGGTTAAGTGGCGCCGTTCATACCACCGACACTTTTCGGCAGACTTTGAAATTGATCAGTGATCGGCATATCAGCACCAAAACCGTCAAGGCGGGAGAGAGGATCGCTTTCGGTGATCTTTCGGGAATTGTGACTCATCCTCTTGAAGATCTGACAGGACAGGCACCGGAAGATCAGAACACTGCTTCTATTGTCTCTTATTGGCAGTACGGCCAAATCAGCTGGCTACTTACTGGCGATCTGCCTGCCGCGCAAGAAGGAAAACTACTGCAGAAGGGCTTGGTTAAACGGGCCACTATTCTTAAAGTGGCTCACCAGGGAAGTAAAAACAGTTCAACAGAGGAGTTTCTAAGGGCAGTTCGCCCAGAAGTATCGGTGATTTTTGCCGGTAAAGACAACCAGTTCGGTCACCCTCATCAGGTTGTTCTTGATCGTCTGCGCCAGATTGGGGCCAAAGTATTGCGCACCGACCAAGATGGGACGATCTTATTTTCCATTTGGCCAGATCGTTACGAGGTGAAAACTCACCAGTAGATACTTCCCCCCGATCTCCTTTTCAGGTATACTAAGGGAGATGTCGGGTCATTCTAAGTGGAGCCAAATCAAGCGGCAAAAAGGCAGCGCCGATCAGAAGCGCGGGGTTGTTTTCTCAAAACTAGCCAATTTAATTACTTTAGCCGCTAAACATGGTAGTGATCCAACGAGTAATTTTGCTTTGCGCATTGCCCTAGAGAAAGCCAAGGCCGCCAATATGCCCAAGGACAACATCGAGCGGGCGATCGCGCGGGGCGACAAATCGGCCGGAGCTAGCCAGCTGGAGGAAGTTTTGTTTGAGATATACGGCCCCGGCGGGGTGGCTCTTCTGGCTGAAGGGGTTACAGACAATCACAACCGGACACTGGGCGAGGTGCGGGCGACTTTGAACAAATTTGGTGGCAAACTGGCTAACACCGGGGCAGTCAGCTATCTTTTCGCCCGTAAGGGGTTATTGGTCCTGCCGGCGACACCAGAGCAGCTAGACGATCTGGGCTTGAAGGTAATTGAGTCCGGGGCAAAGGATATTCAGCCGGAGGAAGATAAGCTTTTGGTCATTACCGAGCCTAGCCAGCTGGAAACAGTTAGACAAGATATTCTTAACCAAGGCATTACTGTTGAAGAAGCGACTCTTTTTTGGCAAGCACTTAATCCGCTACCGATTAACGACGAGAATCGGACAAAACTCGATCGGCTGGCGGGCGCTCTGGAAGATTTGGCTGATATTACTGAGGTGGTTTGTAATTATCAATAATGGAACAGCGCCCAGGTCGGCGAATTTTGGGCATCGATCCCGGTTCCGGTAAGTTAGGAATCGGCTTAATTGAGACTACCGAACAAAAACCGAAGTTGATCTCTTTTGGCTGCATTACTACCACTCCGAATGCTCCGGAAACCCGAAAACTGGCTCATATCTACGCCGAGCTGGTTGAGCGCTTGAACCACATCAAGCCAGATCTGATCGCCGTGGAGATGTTGTTTTTTGCCAATAATGCCCGAACTGCTTTTGCCGTTGGTCAGGCAAGGGGCGTGGTACTGCTGGCAGCGGCCCAAGCCAATATTAAGGTGGTTGAGATCGCCCCTCTTCGCTTGAAGAAAATATTGCTAGGTAACGGCAAGGCCAAAAAACGCGATGTCCAGCACTTCATAAAGGAGTATTTTCAACTTGAGAAAGTCCCCCGGCCAGATGATGCGGCCGACGCCGTCGCTATCGCCTTGAGCCAGTGTCTCTCCTAAACTCTCAGCTTAACAAGGGATCCTAGTACTCAAACGCTTCTTTCTTTTCCTTAGCCCAAGCCAAAACTTTTTCTTCTTCAATTGAGGCCAGACCAATCACCTCATCTGCCCCACCGTAGTAGACCAGAAACTCGTCATGCCAAAACACCGCCCCGCAAGAAAACACCACTTGGGGAACATGTCCTTTCTCCTCCCATGACTCTTCCGGCTCGAGAATCGGTTCTTCTGAACGAGCGATCACTTGTGTTGGATTCTCTAGATCCAACAACAGAAGCCCCAGACTATAAGCTCGCCGATCGGCGTTAGTGCCGTGGTAAACAACCAGCCACCCGTAAGGCGTTTTTAAAGGTGGCGAACCAATCCCCACTCTCTCCATATCCCAGCCGGATTTTCTCGGCCAAACAATCGGACCCCTTTCTTTAAAATGCGAGAAGCTGTCACCGATCGCCAGACGAATATCAGGCAAAACTCGATGCAGTAAGACATACTGTCCGTTGATTTTATCCGGAAACAGGGTGGCATCTTTGCTGTCGATATGGCTTACAACAACCCCGTGTCGAGTAAAGTTACGGAAATCCTGTGTATGGGCAAGACTAACTCGCACCCTCCAGGGAGATTCCAGGGGATCATTGACCGGTTCTTCGTCAGTAATTTCTGGGTACAATGAAGCCGCCGTATAGACAATATAGTATGTCTGATCAATTTTGGTAATTCGGGGGTCTTCTACGCCTAAAGTTTCATATTCGCTATCAACATCGGGCGAAAAAATTGGTTTATCAAGCCGTTCACTGATAGTGCGTCCATCTGTGCTAAGCGCCAGACCTAAACGCGAAATTTTGTCGTCTCCTTGGGCACGGTAAAGAAGGAGAATTTTATCCTGATATATCGTTACGCCACAGTTATAGACCCAGCGATTTTCCCATGCGTTAGTAGTCGGCATAAGGATTGGATTGTTAGAGTAGCGCTTAAGTTTAATCGCCATAATATAAAACTAGCACAGTTATTTTTTCATAACAATTCTTTGTTGCCAGAAACGAAAACTGGTTTGATACGATGCGTGTTTTTCGCTATCATGTGTCTATATATAGCCAACAATGCTTGGCGGTTAATACTATGAGCAGAGAGAAGTTAAGCACAAAAATAAAAAGTCGTGATCTAGCCAGCAGGGCGATATATGTTTCAACTTATCCCCCAAGAGAATGTGGCATTGCTACATATACTCGTGAGCTGTTAAAGGCGATTAACACCTTAAATCCGCGGTTTCCTGCTGATGTGGTTGCTATTGAAGATCTCCCTGCTCCCGAAAGTAGAAAGTATCCTTGGGAGGTAAAATACCGAATCAGTCAATTCGACCTGAAAAGCTGGCTGGAAGCGGCAGACTATATTAATAGTACAACCGCAGAAGTCGTCAACTTGCAGCATGAGTTTGGTATTTATGGAGGAGAGTGTGGAGATTATGTTTTGCCGTTCATGGAAAGAGTCAAAAAACCGATAGTAGTAACTTTTCACACCGTTCTTTCAAAAGGGGGAGACAAATATTCCGAGGTAACAAAACAGATTGTTGAGCAAAGTAGCGCCACGGTTGTAATGATCGAGGCGGCGGCGGCGCGACTGGCCGACGTTCACCACGCCAACCCAGAAAAACTGGTTATCATTCCGCATGGCGTGCCGGACATCCCCTACGGAGGGACACCAGAGGCGAAGAAACTTTTACATCTTAGCAGTGCCCCAACAATCACCAGCTTCGGGCTAATTAACTCTGGAAAAAGGTTAGAAAAACTCATCTCGACCCTCCCACTTATTCATAAGAAGTTCCCCGAAACGACTCTACTGATTATCGGTGAAACTCACCCTGTCGTTAGACGCAAGGAAGGAGAGGTCTATCGAGAAAGCTTGATCAAGCTCGTCCAGTCTCTAGGTGTTGAAGAAAAGGTTATTTTCGTTAATCGTTATCTAACTCTTGCAGAGATTATCACCTATCTAAAGGCTACTGACGTTTTTGTCACCCCTTACGACGATCTAAATCAAATCTCATCTGGTACACTCGCTTACGCTATCTCGGCTGGTAAGGCCTGTATTTCTACTCCCTATCTGTACGCTAAAGAAGCACTCGGCGAAGGGCGGGGGATATTGGTCAAGAACAATAACCCAGCTCTTTTGGCCAAGAGTACACTCAAGCTTCTCTCTGATGAGAAATATCGGAATGAGCTGTCAAAACGGGCGTATCAATATGGAAGAAATATGATTTGGCCTAAAGTTGGATTAAACTATTTAGAGGTTTTCGACTTAGTTTCCGAATCAAATGAATCCTAAAAATATCGCAGATTTTCTCGTGCCCCCCTCATTAACCCATCTAAAGAGGATGACCACAAAAGATGGCTTAGTTCAGCACGCTGATTTTGAAGTACCTGATCCAGCGCACGGATATTCAATCGACGATAATGCCCGAGCTCTGATAGTTTGTGCCTGGTTCTATCGAGCTTTCCCCCGCGATGAGATTCTTGCTCTGGCTAAAATCTATCTCAATTATATTAGTCGAGCAGAAGCGCAGGGCGGAAAGTTCCATAATTTTCTGGATTACTTGGGCGATATCCCCGGGCAAGAGGAGTCAGAGGATGCTTTTGGAAGGACCGTCTGGGCATTGGCCGAGGCACAAGTCTGTTTTGCAGGGAAAGATATCGCCGAGAAGGCCAAACAGCTCTTGTCGGGAATCATTGAGAACGAGGAGGTGCTAGATCCAATTCGCAGCCAAGCCTACCTTTTACTGTACTACAGTACTCTGGGAAATACAAAAAAAGCCTCCGAATTAGCAGATAGGTTAGTAGCCGTTTATGAGACAAAACAACAAGCCGATTGGCAGTGGTTCGAGGAGTGTCTCTACTACGCAAACGGCATTTTGCCTTACGCCTTATCACAGGCTAGTCTACTTACCGGCGAGCAGAAGTACGCCGAGATTGCCCAAGTAAGCTTTGATTGGCTGGATAAAACTAGCCAACAAGAAAACCTACCCGCTCCGATCGGCCAGAATGGCTGGTATTGTCGGGGAAAAGACAGGTCACTCTTCGACCAACAACCCTTGGAAGTGGCTGATATGGTGTTGGCCGCCACCTCGCTACACCGCCTCCACCGAGAACCACAATATTTGAAACGAGCACTTGCTTGGATTAATTGGTATTTTGGTGACAATATTCAGCACGCTTCGCTGTGGAATCCCCAGACTAGAGGCGTGTACGATGCAGTAACTCCAGCTGGGGTTAACGAAAATCAGGGGGCAGAATCAATTGTCACCTTTCTTATGGCTTATTTGTCCCTAAGCGAAATAGCCAATGAAGCCAGTTAGAGTCGGATTAATCGGGGCGGGTGAGTTTTCTCAATATTGTTTGGAAGCATATCAGTCATTAGGAAATCAGGTTAGTTTTCTTGCTGTTGCTGATTCCGAGATCTCTAAGGCCAAGAATTTAGCGAAAGTTTATCAGATACCCGTTACAACAGCCACGGCAGATGAAATAATTAAATCGCCCGAAATAGATTTGGTTATAATTCTTATGCCTCCAGATTCTCACTATTCGTTAGCGAAAAAAGCCCTCCAACACGGAAAGCATGTCTTAGTTGAGAAGCCGATGGCCTTTACTCAAAAAGAGGCAAGGGAGCTTTTCTCACTTGCCACAGAAAAGCAGCTGCGGATAGCATCCAATCTAATTCTTCGATACCACCCATTTCACCAACAGATTAGGCAGTGGAATAAGGATAAGAAGTTTGGGAAACTGGTCAATATTTTTACCACCGCCTTGCTGGCCAAATATCCAGCAGGGCACTGGTACTGGGATGAGCGCGTTTCGGGGGGATTTTTTCTCAATACTTACTGTCATTTTCTCGACCTCAATGATTTCATTATTAACCAGGACATCCAGACAAGCGGACATATTGGCCATCTTAAAACCGGACAGCTGATTTACCAGCAATATCCTCACGCCTTGGCCAGCTTGGCAATTAATCTAACAGTGAATAATGAACAAGAGAGAGTCGAGACGGTTTATGTTTTTGAACACTGTGCGGTTAGAACATCAGGCTGGCTACCGGAAAAAATGGAATTAATCCCCGAAAAAAACAAGTCGAAGCTGGTTAAAGCGCCAGCGAAAGATTATCTTTATCAATCCATTCTTGCCGAAATCTTGGGAGAAGTTGTAAACGACATTAATGAGGCTAACAGAGATGAAATACAATCACACAATTTCGTCCCGTTCAATGCCGTAGTTGGTGCTATTAAGGCACAAAATAATCAAATCACCAATGCCTAATGCAATCGAAAAGAGACACTATCAACAAACTGCCGATCAACTCCGGCAGCTAGCAGTGCTTAATAGTATTGTCATTCACCAGTTACGAATTCCTGAACGAGGGGAGGCAAAATCAGCCGCCTCTATTGGCAACTACCAATCAAAGCGATACCGAGGTTTGGTATTAACAAAAATTCTTCCTCTTACATCCGGCTTAAGCCGCTACTCATTCAAGCTTCAAAATGAGAGAGCGAATTTTGTCAGTCAGCAATTGAGTAAAAATGGATTACCCACAATATCTCTACTGAAAGCCGATTATCGCTCAGCAGTTCCATGGGTTATGTGGACATGTTATCCCAATAAAACAATTGGATGCTTTGCCTACGAAACGAAATATTTAGCCGATAGTTTACTGAAATATTTTGAAAAATTGCGCCAACTCCTTGATAAGATCAGCGCCGATGGACTCCCTGGAGGTTTATTCCCACAGATAGATTTATCAACCAAAATTAAAGAAGAGTACGTTCAACGCAAGGACACTGTGATCAATACGCTTGGAGAAGAAGTCTACAAGAGAGGTCTTTCTGCTGTTGATGCCAAATGGCCAGCAACGCTACCGCTAAAAGTGGTTCACAACGACCTGTCGCCTCAAAATATCTTAGCCACCGACTCTGGTTTCATTGCTATCGACTGGGATAACGCCTTGATCGCGCCTGCATTTGTAGACTGGGCAACGATTTGGATGTTTGCCTGCCAGAAGCCAGAATGGGCCGAGCAGATATATCAGTTAGCCACCAGGGATTTTAACCCCAAGGAAAAGAGGGGGGTAAATACTATTTTTCTTACATATGGTTACCGGCTGCTCGCGTATTATGCCGAGACATATCTTTACGCTCTAAGGGTAAAAAACAGATTCCAAGCTCAAAACAAAGCTGTTCTCGAATCGGGGTTGTGGGCGCTAGAAACACTCGAAAAAAAGATCTAGCTTTTTGCCAAAAACTTCGCCGCCTCCTCGGGGCTCATTACGTCAATAACTGTTCCCGAACCCAATTCATAACCACCATAAGTCGCCACTCGTGGCGCAATCTCAATATGCCAGTGGTAGTAATCGGCGTCTTCAACAGAATTCGGCAGATCATGAAGAAAGAAATTAATTGACGGCTGATGCAAGAGCTTACCGTAGCGAGCGATTAGTCGTTGCATAATTTTGCCAAGTTTTGCTAGCTGGGGTTCGGTTTCTTCCTCGAAGTGGGCGATATGTCTTTTTGGTAGTACCCACATCTCAAAAGGAAAGCGAGCGGCGTAAAAAGTGAAAGCAATAAAATCCGGCGTTTCGTCTATCACTCGGGTTTTCTCTCTTTTTTCGTGTTCAATCAGATCGCAAAACACACAAGTGCCATTCTCTTCAAAGTAACTTTGCGATCCACGTAGCTCTTTGGAAATCTGGTTGGGAATAATATTGCTGGCCATCAGCTGGGCGTGCGGATGTACCACCGAGGCGCCCGCCTTGGGCCCTTGGTTATAGATAAGCATTGAGTAGTGAGCGTTATTTACCGTTCGCCAATGTTCGTAGCGCTTTTTCGCCACAGCAAACAGCTCTCCCCAGAGCGCTGGTGAAAAATCAAAAAGCTGCTTATCGTGCGATTTAATAATGATCACATCATGGCCACCAGTAGCAGGGCGCAAATTATAAAAGCCATCTTCGACCTTGTATGACCGACTGCTGGAAACACTCTCGTCTTCCAGAAAAGCGGGAAAGTTATTGGCAATGACATAAATATTTTTACTCTCTGGTTCGGTCAGTTTGTTCTTGAAGGCTTTACCATCAGGACAGAAAGGACAGTTAATACTTGAATGGCTGGGCTTGAGCGACTCTACGGCCATAAAATCGCTAGGACGCTTAGCCCTTTCTGGTGCGATAACTACCCACTCTCCCGTAATAATATTCTGTCTAAGCTGTGGCATGTTCTTATTGTAGCTTATCGCCCAATAACGCAAGCAACTTGGCAAGAAAGAGGGTACAATATGGCTATGGACACAGGCGCTTGCTGGGGAGAAGAGTTTGTTGTTAAAGCTGGTGAGGGGTCTCGAATGTGGGCCAACGTGCTAGCGAACCCCCGCTATTTACTTCGTCTTTCCGGCCAGGGGAGAGGGGATTCTTACTTGTTGGCCAACGAAAAGGCCTGGCCACTTACGAAAACTATCGAAGACCTTGATCAGCCCGATCTCTGGCCGAGCCGACAGATATTCATCCACGACTACAACAGCAATCAGTTTTGGCCGTTAATGGAAACAACAGTACCCGATAATTCTGATTTTCAGGTTCGCCACGGCGCCGTTCACACAGTTTTTGCCCAAACCGAACAAGACATCTCCAGCCAAACAACCGTTCTGCTAGACTCGACCCAACCGATCGAGTTTTGGCAGGTTAACCTAAAAAACAGCAGCAGAAAGAAGCGACGGTTGGGGCTGTTTTTTGTTGTAGAGTGGGCGCTGTCAGCTTCGGACCGCCCCCGAACCAGCTGGGAGGATAATATACTTTTTGCCTATCCGCGCGATCTCCAAACCAACCCAACTATTGGCTTTATAACTCTCAATCGCCAAGTTGATAGCTTCGATGGATCTCGCGCTAGTTTCATTGGTCCGTTCGGTGACCGCCTTCACCCGCTCTCGGTAATAGACGGCAAATGCTCTCGTTCGCAGGCCAACGCCGGCGCTTCAGTGGGAGTCTTGCAAAAAAATCTCGCCCTCGGCCCATTGGGAGAAGCTAGCTTGACTCTGATGCTTGGCGGCGAGGTGGTGGCCAACCCAGTTACAAACAGCAAGCTCTCCCAAACAAAGCAGTTGATTAAAAAAACTATTCATCAATATTGTCAAGACAAATTACTCGAGGCGGTGGCGCCACGAGCCGAAACGGCCTGGCGGATGGTCCAAGAAAAGACGCTTGTTAATACCCCCGACCACCAATTCAACCACAGCTTTAACCAATGGCTAAAGCTACAAAGCTACCTGAACATCCATCTACCTCAACAGAGCCAAATTCCCGAGTTATCGAACGATTATCTCTCCGCCCTCCAAGGAATAGTTAATGTCTTACCGAACGAGCCGACAATCGCGCAAGAAAGATTGATTCAGCTATTAGCCCGACAAAAACGAGAGGGCGGGTTAATCAATAATGAGAATAATCCGTCGGCAGATTATCATTTTACCTCGGCGATTATCCGCGCACTTGAAGAAACTGGCGATCAAAAGCTAGCAAAGTATGAGGTGTCCTACGCTGACTTCGGCCGTGGCAGTGTGCTTGAGCATCTCTCTCGCTCCCTGCGCTACCGACTAAAAAAGCAGGGAGAGAGCGATCTGCTTGAACGCATTGAACGCAACAATAGCGATACATATCTAAGTGACAATGCGCAACTGGCAATCAACTTGCAACAAGCGGTGCCGATCTTTACCCGCTTCGATGAATCAAGCGCTGCTCACTTTTTCCGAGACAAATATGATCAGCTAAAGGAAGTTGCCCAACGCTTCTTCTGGCAAGGACACTGGTTCGCTTTCGCCAAGGTTAACGGCAAAAAACTGGGGACACCAAAAAACAGTGAGCTGAAAATATTTCTCGAGGCGCAGTCGTGGGCGGTATTGGCCGGTTTCGGTCAGAAGACAACCCAAGAAAAAGCACTCCGCTCAGTCCTAAAGCGCTTAATCACCCAGCATGGGCCGGCTTCAGTTTTGCCTGCCAGTACCAATCAATCGCTCTATCCCGACGAAGAGGGAGAAAACGAAAACGGTGGAATAGTAACCAGCTCCTTAGCGCCACTACTTGCCTCTCTTGCCAAACTTGGCTGGGGAGATGAGATAGAGAAGATCTGGCGACAGACTAATGGCCTACACCGCTACCTAGCAAACCCTCGCTTGGTTGGTGAGCCGTATAGCTATCCTAAATTTATCTTTGGTCCTGATAGTCCCCGTTTTGGGCAGGAGTCGGGGCTGGCTAATCTCGCGCAAAACCCGGGTGTTCTTTGGAGTACTCTACTTGAATCGGTTTTGGGAATTCGCGCTACCATCGGTGGCCTTAAAATTTCTCCTTGTCTACCGCGTGACTGGCGACAGGTAGAGGCGACTCGGCTATTCCGTGGCGCCCAGTACCATTTTAGAATCGTCAATAACTTCCGAGTATGTCAGGGAATTGACCGGATTATTGTTGATGGATTGAGGTTAACTGGCGATGTTATTAAACCCTACAGCGCTGGCAACCATTACATTGAAATATATCTGGGCTAATAGCCGAACAAGGAAGAAGGGTCGTTGGGATCAAGTTTTAAGTGCCGCACAATCTCCCATACCCCCTGATCACTATTGCCCGTCGCCAACAACCACAGATAAGTGAAGGCGGCAATCGCCAGAAGAATAAACATGGCCGCTAGCGCAACTAAAGAATGTTCACTAGGATAATGGCGAGGCATTGTTATTATCATACATCAATCAATGAACCAGCCAAAAGCTAAAAGTTTTCAGCTAAGCGACCCAGTCGCCTCCTTGCCCCGAGTCGGGCCTTATATTCTTGCTCGCTTGGAAAGATTGGGCGTAAAGACACTGCGCGATCTTCTGGAGTGGTTGCCTTTTCGGGTGGATGATTTTCGCCAAGTTACGCCAATCAGTCAGCTTCGCTTCGGTGAAAAAACCGTCATCAGCGGCCAGCTTGATAAACTTCACAGCCGCACCAGCAAGAAAGGCGCCTTAATAATTGAAGCCAAGATAACGGACGCTACCGGCAGAATTTCAGCCCTGTGGTTTAACCAGCGCTACCTGCTCTGGCAGCTAAAAGAGGGGCAAACCATCTCACTTTTCGGTCAGCGCAAGCCGGCTAGTCCATTGGGCAACCCATTCTTTGTCAGTAAGATTGTTCCGGCCACTGAAGTTTTTTCCGTCTATCCTAGCACCGCCGGCTTAGGTCAGGCCACTTGGCGACGTTTAATGCTCGCCGCCCAATCAGCGCTTGAAGAGATGCCCGATCTCTTGCCTAGCCAACAGTTTAATCTGCCAAAGCGCGCCAACGCCTTAAGTGATGCCCACTTTCATCCCTTGGCAAAAAAAATAGAAGAGGCATGGCAACTGTTGGGGCAGGAGGAGCTGGTGGGCTTAATTCTCGCTGCTAAAGAGACAAAAAAGCAACGGGAGAAATTCCAAGCTTTCCCAATAGCTCTTGATGAAACTTTTCTACGCCAGCTAGTCAAAGAGCTACCCTTTCAGATCAACGACCACCAGCGCCGAGCCGCATGGGAGATTATCCAAGATATGCGCCTAAAGGTCCCTATGACAAGGCTACTTTACGGCGAGGTGGGATCGGGCAAAACTGCCGTCGGCCTGTTGGCTGCTGGCCAGATGGCGCGCTCGGGACGGGCAGTCGTTTGGCTGAACCCGACCACTGCTCTAGCCGCCCAGCAATATCGATTTATTAGCCGGGCGTTTACACCTTTCGGGATCAAGGTCTCTCTTTGTACCGGCGCTTCCAAGCCAGATCTGAAAGCCGACGTTTTCGTTGGCACCCACGCCATTTTACACCGCCACCAAGCGCTACCCCCGATCGGCTTAATAATAATTGATGAGCAACAACGCTTCGGTGTTAGCCAGCGACAAACCATCTTCGCCCAATGCCCCAACTCCCACCTGCTGATGATGAGCGCCACTCCAATTCCGCGCTCACTCGCTCAAACGGTCTATGGCTTTTTGAACCTAACTGTTCTGCACGGCCGCCTAGCTCATCAGCAAAGAGTCGAAACGAAGATATTTACCCAAGAGAGTCGCTCGGAGGTTGAGGCCGAAATTGCCCTGCGTCTATCTCGAGGCGAGCCGGGCTTTGTGGTCTGTCCGTTTATTGATGAGGGATATCTTTCAAAGGATTTGCTCCAGACAGGGGAGAGAAAAGCGATTATGGCCGAACAGAGAAGACTGAAGAAAGTCTTCCCCCGCGCTCGCCTTGGTCTGATGCACGGCCGTTTGAAAGAGCAAATAAAAACAGAGTTACTTGAGCAGTTTCGTCAGGGCAAAATCGATATTCTTCTCTCTACCTCGGTCGTAGAAACCGGTATCGACAACCCCCTTGCCAGCTGGATCCTGATTGAGTCGGCTGATCGCTTTGGCCTAAGCCAGCTTCACCAGCTACGGGGTCGGGTGGGTAGAGGCGAACGGCAATCTGTCTGTTTCCTGGGTAATGATTCACTGGAGAAGATCTCGCTTCAGCGGCTCCAAGTACTCTGCCAGCTGGACGAGGGCATGGCTATCGCCCAGCGAGATCTGGAGCTACGCGGTCCGGGGGAGCTAACCGGTCTGTCACAAAGCGGCTTAAATGTGTTGCGCTACGCCTCATTTTCCAACCAGTCGCTCGTCGCTCAAGCTAGTGCGATCGCCGCCGCTGTTGATAGCGCTGGATTAAAGCACTATCCTACCCTCAAGGAAAAGGTAAAACATTGGCTAAAAGATGGATTGGCTCTCCTTTGAAAGACTAGTAAAGCAGAATATCACTTGGGTTTTGGTGATAGTCGCGGTCGGGACAACCGGATTTCTACTAGGGCAGTCTACTCTGTCCGCTTCTTCCAGTCAGACCGTTGAGCTGACAGGACAGACATCAGCCGACACGGTAAGTGAGTTGCAAAGCGCCATCTCACAAGAACCTGTTGTTGAGCAGGCAGTTCCATCCGAAAATACGGACGGGCTAGTCTTAGCCGATCAATCGGGGCTAATTAATATTAACACTGCTTCGCAGGCCCAGCTAGAAGAGCTGCCGGGCATCGGCCCAACCAAGGCCAAAGCGATTATTGAATATCGCCTGAAGTACGGCGTGTTCTTGCGAATTGACGACCTCCTTAAAGTTAAGGGAATCGGCCCCAAAACCCTTGAGAGCTTACGGCCTAAAGTCGCTCTATAGATCACAAATAAATTGACAATTAAATTATTATATGGGAAAATTACCTCAATCAGCACCTTAAAGCCTGCCTCTAGGGCTCGCACTTGCCGGAGTGGTGAAATGGCAGACACGCCAGATTTAGGATCTGGTGGGCGAAAGTCCGTGGAGGTTCAAGTCCTCTCTCCGGCACAAATTCAGACAATCTACCACAAAGGAGACTGACATGGAATCCATAGGTCCGGCTGAAGCAATCCTTGTCACTCACATTTCCCGCTTAGGAGCCAAAGGATGGAAAATAGTGGGGAATGTAACACTTGGCCCCGCCATTCCGGGCATCGCTCCGTCGCCAGTTACTCCAACTTGTCGGCAGCTGGTCACTGCTGAAAATAAAATAGTCCTAGAGGTAGTACCAAGCTACTCATCCGACAGAGTGCTGGCAAGAGCCGCTTTCCGCAAGGGAGGACGGGCATGACCGCGACCGTAGTCGCACCAACCGACGACGCACTGCCCGGTCAGAAAAGGTCACCAGACTATCGATGTTCTGCTACTGATATGGAGAAGTTTGCTGAGATCTCGGGCGATCGCAATTCCTTGCACGTTCAAAGTGGAATTGTGCATGGAGCTTACATCCTCGCCAAATTGTCGGGCTTTGTTTGGGGACTCTTTGGCGATAGGGTCATGGTAGCCAGAAGCTCTTTCCGGCTTCGGGAAGCAGTCCGGGTCAATGACGCGTTCGCCTTCGAAGTCACATCGACAACCGAGCGACTCGGGGTGCGCCTCGTGGAGATTGACATGCTAAAGCAGGCGAATTGCGCCGGCGACCCAATCAAGATCGGCACTGTCTCTCTCCAGGTTGTAATGTTCGAGCCGGCCGGGCAGTAGCCCGGCCGCTTTCTTTTCCTACTTGCCCGATCAAACTTATACCTGTAAAATTAACGGGTAGTCGAGTCGCCGGAGTAGCTCAGTGGCAGAGCAGTGGCCTGAAGAGCCTCGTGTCGTCAGTTCGATTCTGACCTCCGGCACCGTCTCTTGATCTCTAAAAGCAAATGTCAATACACGGAAGATGTGCTAACAGAAATCAAGAAATTAAATTCAACCAAAATGAATAAGAAATGAAAGAGGCTTTCTCTGCCCGATGGCAGACTGTTTATAACTATTTAGCAAACCAATCCTTCCCCTGGATGGGTTGGAAAAATTTATTCTCATGGAACTTCTGGACAGAGGGCTATCTTAGCAGTTCATCGCCCTACTATTTCTACACATTTATTTTTTTGCTGGTAATCGTACTAATATTGCTGGCTTGGCGGGTCTATCTTAAAAAGAAAAACAAGCTGATTCCTGTTTACACGCCCGCAATAAACCATCTAGCAAATTTGGCATTTTTCCTTTTTTTAAGCTCGCTTTTTTATTGGTTCTGTCGCGTACAAGAGATAGTATATCTTTCCAGTCGCTTGGTCGTACTGGCGATTATACTGACAACAATCATCTGGCTGGGCTACATAATTTTTTGGCTTTGGCGGATTTTACCGGCCAAAAAACAACACCATCTTGAAAAAGACCGCTTTTTGCGGTATCTTCCAAAGAGTAAGAAAAAATAATCAATGAGCAACACTACTGTCAAAAAATCCGCGTCTCCGAAAACAATGGCCGAGTTGGTCGAGTTGATGGGTGACAAGCTAACCCCCTTCCAGCAGGGCGATGTGGTTGATGTCTCGGTGCTTGCCACCTCCAAAGATAGCATCAGCGTTGATGTTTCTGGGTTGGCAACAGGAGTAATACCCGAGAAAGAATTTTCCGTTCAAGCCGGTAAGGTTAAGGTTGGCGACAAGCTTCGGGCCTATGTCTTGATGCCAGAAAACGATCGGGGCTATGTCGTTCTATCTCTCAAACGAGCTGAGAAAGAGCGCCTTTGGAATATGCTGGAACAGCGCAACGACACCGGCGAGATTGTCCAAGTCCGTGTTGTTCAGGCCAATAAGGGTGGGCTGGTAGCCGAGCTCAACGATATGCAGGGTTTTATTCCTGTCTCCCAACTGGCCTTCCATCACTATCCCCGCGTCGGAGGAGATCGGATGAAAATTCAGCAAAAGCTGGCTGAACTAATCGGGCAAACTTTAAGCGTTAAGATTATTAGCTACGACAAAGCTAGCAATAAAATTATCTTTTCAGAAAAAGCGGCTGGCGATCTTGACCTGGAAGAGCGAGCGAAAAGCTTTGAAGTTGGTCAGAGGGTTGACGCGAAAATTACCGGCATTGTCGATTTTGGGCTGTTTGTTGATCTCGGCGAGATCGAAGGGTTGATCCATATCTCTCAAATCTCTTGGCACCGCATCAACAATTTGCGCGATCACTTTTCCGTAGGCCAAGAGATTGAGGCAGAGATTATTTCTATTGAAGGAGGCCGCATTTCTCTGTCAATGAAGAAACTACTACCCGATCCGTGGCAGAGCGAGGTAAAAGACTTGAGTGTGGGACAAAAAGTAACCGGCCAAATTAGCAAGGTTACGCCCTATGGCGCATTTGTACGCATCTCTTATAATTTAGAAGGAATGTTACACCTGAGCCATCCAACAGAGGACGAGCAGGCCAGCGCGTCAGTTAAAGAGGGGGACGAACGCGAGTTTCAGATAGTCAGTATCGAACCCGAGCTTAGAAAAATTGCTTTAAAACTAACTGATGATACAGCTAAAAAAGACAGTTAAGGGCATCGAGCTAGTTGACCGAACACAGACAGTGTTGCTGGAGGCGAAGAGTATTAACTTGGGCGAGGAAAAAATCTCCCAGCCCGGCGAATATGAGTTCAGCGGTGCCAGCGTAATATTTGCCCATAAGGCGACCTTAATCGCCTGGGAGGGTTCACAGATTGTTTATCATTTTGCGCCAGGCAAACCATCGGAATTTGAGCGAGGACAATTTTCAAGCGCACAAGCGCTGGTATTGGGCGAGCCACTAGCCAATCAAAGCAAGGGCGAGTTTACAGAGTTGCTTGAGGCTTACGATCCACAAGTAGTTGTTCTACCTGATGTGGCGGCAGCCGAAACACGCCAAAAAGAAGGCTTCAAGTTCGAGCCAACAAAGGTAGTCCGCTTGCCAATGACGAATTTACCAGAGGAGGGACGAGTCTTTCTGTATCTAGAGTAATGGTTGGCCCCAGTCAAAAACTGACCATGGGGAAAGAACTGTTTGAAAATATTGTAAAAGCCATACGTCGCGCCCAGCGGATTGTGATTTTTACTCATATCAACCCAGATGGTGATGCCTTAGGCAGCGCTTGGGCACTACAACAAACCCTATCCAATAAGCAAGTTGTTATTATCAGCAACAACCGTCCAGCTAAGTTATTTTATGAAATATTACAAAATTTATCGTTTGAGAAGGTTTCTCCGTTTCAGCCAGATTTGGTAATGATTCTAGATTGCAGTGAGCTCGGACGCGTTAATATGGGAGAAATATTGAGATTGCCACCCTTCAAAAAGATTCCTTGGATCGTCATAGACCATCACCAAAACGGCAATTTAGAGAAATCTACAAAATACAGCTGGAAAGATACTACTTCTTCCTCTACTGCAGAGATGGTGTGGCGATTGATAACGAGATTGGAGATTAAACCTTCGGCCAATATTGCAACTGGATTGCTGTTAGGTATCTACACAGACACCGGTGGCTTTCGCCATGCCAACACTTCCGGCGAAACATTAATAGCTGTCAGCGAACTATTAGCGCTGGGAGGCAATCTGCTAAAGATCAGTCAAGCACTTTCCCCCCGCCAAAGTCTGCCTAAGGTCCGGCTATGGGGTGGGGCGTTGTCGGAGATTTTTCTGAATCGTTTCAAGATGGCAGTGGCGGTTGTGAGGGAGAAGGATCTGCGCCGATTCGGTGCCAGCGTTGAGGACGCGGCTGGTTTAGTAAATATAATTCTTCAGTTAAGAGGAGCTCGGGCGGCGGCGGTGTTTTTAGAAACAAAGGATGGCTGGCGAGTCAGCTTGCGCACCCGACAAAAATCAAGCATTAGTTCAATAGCCAAGCTTTTTGGTGGGCGGGGCCGCGATCGTTTCGCCGGATTCCTAGCGACAAAGTCGCAGATTAGGGGTAAAATTAATTAGTGCCCGGGTGGTGGAACGGTATACACGAAGGACTTAAAATCCTTTGCCCGAAAGGGCTTGTGGGTTCAAATCCCACCCCGGGCACCCTAGGAAGAAGTTAGAAAAATATTGGGCGGTTAGCTCAGTTGGTTAGAGCGCTTCGTTTACACCGAAGAGGTCGCGAGTTCGAATCTCCCACCGCCCACAAAACGATCAATCTATCTCGTTTATTGCGACCGAGAAGGACGAGGGAGAGATACGAGTCCTCCAACTGCGGACGACTACACCGAGAGGGTCGTAGGTTCAAGTCCTTCACCACCCACTTTTTTGCACATTGTTCGTTGACGCCAAGAACCAACAAGCGATATACTGATTTACAGTAAGGACCGAATGAACAAATCTTACCTAACCAAGAAAGGACAATTTAATGGAACCATTTACTATCGCGGCGATAGCCGGCTTAGTTGGTGTGGCGGGAGGATACATCGCTCGTCAACAGCTATTAACCAGATCGGGAGAGGAGCTCGAGAGTAAGAAAAAAGAGATTCTTCTCGCGGCAAAGGAAGAGGCCCTAAAGCTCAAGGAAGAAGCAGAAAAAGTTGAGGCAACCCGGCGAAAAGAGCTGGGTGAGATTGAGTCTCGTTTGCGTCAGAAAGAGTCTGTTCTTGAGCGACAAACAGAGAAAAACGAGCAGGATCGACAACAGCTTGGAACTCGTCAACAGCGGTTAGCAGAATCAGAAAAGAATCTCGGCGAAATGAAGCAGAAGCAAGAGGAGCAGCTAGCGAAAATCGCCAAATTATCTCGTGAGCAAGCCCGCGATCAGCTTCTGACACAGGTGGAGAAAGATTATTCTGGCGACATTATGCAGAAAATCCGCGGGATGAAACAACAGATGCGCCAGCAAGTAGAAATGGAGGCAAAGGAGATAGTCGGGACGGTAATTGAACGATTAGCCACTGAGATAACGGCAGAAATGACGGTCTTTGCTGTTCATCTGCCCAACGATGAGATCAAGGGCAAAATTATCGGTAAAGAAGGACGCAATATTCAAACTTTCGAGAGAGCAACCGGAGTAGATTTGGTAATTGACGAAACACCCGAAACTGTTATGGTCTCCAGCTTTGACCCGGTGCGCCGAGCCGTGGCCGTTAAAGCGCTACAACTTCTAATTAAAGATGGTCGCATTCAGCCGGCTCGCATAGAAGAGGTTGTCAAAAAAGCCCAAGAGCAGATCGAGGCAGAGATAGTCGAAGCAGGCGAGGCGGCTGTTCAGGAGGTGGGGGTAATTTCACTACCGCCTGAAATTACTCGCGTGCTTGGTTCACTAAAATTCCGCACCAGCTACGGCCAGAATCAGCTTCAGCATGCAATTGAAGTGACGCATATCGCCGGCGTGCTGGCGGCAGAAGTTGGTACCGACATTAATCTAACGAAAAAAGGCGCACTTCTTCACGATATCGGTAAGGCGATCGACCACGAGCACGAGGGCTCGCATGTTGACGCTGGAGTAGAGCTAGCACAAAAAGCTGGGCTAAACGAAGCGGTAATCAACTGTATCGCCGCCAGCCATGAGGGTGCAGAGGCGAAATCGGTTGAGGCAATTCTGGTTCGCACGGCCGATGCAATCTCCGCCGCCCGTCCCGGCGCCCGACGCGAATCGTCAGAGCAGTACATCAAACGAATGAGCGATCTGGAGAATATCGCCGACTCTTTCACGGGCGTGGAAAAATCTTTTGCCATCCAAGCTGGCCGAGAAATTAGGGTCTTGGTCAAGCCAGAAGTAATTGACGATCTAACGGCAATGAAGCTGGCCCGCGAGGTGGCCAACAAGATCGAAGCAACCCTACAGCACCCAGGCACGGTTAAGGTTAACGTCATCCGAGAGACAAGGTTTTCCGAAATCGCCCGATAGTTGTATGCTAAGTGCATGGAGGAAAAAGAGCTGGTCAAAGCCCTGGGCGAAAAGTGCCACGGCAAAGAGGATGAAGCCAAAGAATTTGTAGCCGCTTTTAAGGAAGTGCTGACGGATTATTTTGCCAAGGGCGAAAAAGTGACCATCGCCGAGCTGGGCACTTTTGAGATCTTGCCAGACAGATCGGTTCAGTTTAACCCTTCAAGTAAACTCAAACAGCAGGCAGAATAGCAAGCTTAAATCAAAGGTCATAATTCATAAAGCATAAATATGGAAGAAATGATAAAAACCAAAGACTAAACACAAAATCAAAGATAAACCAATGATCATCAACACGGAATAAATCTCAAGCTATCTTTATCGCAATTTTGCGATAATGTAGAGGTGATATCTTTGTTTAATTTTCAATCTGCCCCTGCCTTTTCTTGTTTTTTTTGACCTAGTTTTTGCTCTTTGGTTTTTGGTTTTTTTGTGCCCCCGGCAGGATTTGCACTTGCGACCTTTCCCTTAGGACGGGACTGCTCTTGCTGCTGAGCTACGGGGGCCCAACTTCACTACCAACAAATTTTACCTTCTCGAGTGAAAAAGGGGAAGTGTTACAATGAGTTTATGGAAAGATATTGGCTGGCATTGTTACTGCTATTCGGCCTGTTCGCTCCCAGCAAAGCGTTGGCCAGCCGTGACCCGTACATTAAAGATTATCAGGTTAACATTACTGTTCAAGAAGATGGTTCTTTGGATATAAAAGAAAATATCACGGTTGACTTTGGTCAAGCGGCTGATCGCCACGGTATTTTTCGCATTATCCCAACGCAAGCTAGAGCTGATAACGGTGTCTATAATACTCCTGTCGAGCTACACTCAATCACCAATTCGACTGGCCAAGATTTAACTTATGATACTTGGGACACTCCACGAGCCCATACTGTTACATGGAAAATTGGTGACCCCAACGTTACTGTTCAGGGGATCCAAGAATATATTCTTTCATATAGCGCCGAGCGGGCGATCCGCTCTCAAACAGATACCGATGAGCTGTATTGGAATATTTTAGGCAACTACTGGGATTTCCCGATTGATCATTTTCAGGCACAGATCGTCTTTCCCGATTCAAGCAATTGGGCTGACAGTGAGGTATATCTTTATTCGGGGTTGCTAGGAAGCACAACAAACTCATTAACCAGCTGGAAATGGTTAACTAATAACCGAACCCTCGATATCGAATCAACGCAATCTCTAGTCGCAAAACAGGGTGTTACGGTATCTGTTTCTTTCCCGAAAGGACTCGTTGCCGCCTCCGAGCAGACAACCTGGGAAAAATACGGAAGCCGATTTGCTCTTTTTTGGTATCTTCTACCGCTAATTATTCTCATTTGGGTTTGGCAAGTTTGGCACAAGCATGGCGACGATCCCCCCATCAGGAAGCCTCCAGTCGCCGAGTTTTCTCCGCCCGACAACATCTCACCGGTAAAGATGGGGCTATTAATTACTAGTGGCCGTTGGATAGATAGCGCCATCAGCGCCACTGTAATTCATTGGGCAGTAAGAAAGATGCTGACAATTGAAGAGCGCAAGAAAGACTGGCTTGGCAGAGAGATAATTTTAAGAAAAACTAATTCGAAAGACGCTTGGATTACGCTTAGCCCTTCAGAAAAAGAGTTAGATAAATGGCTGTTTGCTGGCAAGCAGGAGACCAATCTCTCCGAGTTGAAAAAGCACCTGGTTGAAAATGACCGCCGGCGAAAAAAATATATTGATTCAGCTATTGCCGAAGTTGAAAACGACAGCTTAATCTCGGAGACGGGTCGCAATTATTCAGTATTCTTCTTTTTCTTTGGCTTCTGCTTTTTCGTGCTAATGGGCACAGGAATAATGTTTGGTGCTAGCGGGCATCTAAACGCCTCTCTACTATTAACTGCAATAGTTTTCAGTATTTTTTCCGTGATAATGCCTAAGCGGACAGAAAAGGGCACGGAACTGTTTTGGCGAGTTATGGGGCTAAAACTATTTATGATGACCGCGGAGAAATACCGCCAGCAATTTTATGAAAAAGAGATGATTTTCGACAGGCTTCTTCCTTATGCCATCATTTTCGGGATTGCCAAGCTCTGGGTAAAAAAAATGCAATTTATCTATGGCGAACAATATTTTCGAGGTTATCATCCCGCCTGGCTGATCTCGGCCGACCCCAATTTCGACGTAAGCAGCTTATCCCAGACTATCGGCTCTCTCTCTAGCCAGATATCTTCTTTCACCGGAACCTCCAGTGGCAGTGGCGGGGGCGGTGGCGCTGGAGGCGGAGGAGGCGGTGGTGGGGGTGGTGGCTGGTAGTCGTAGCTCGCGTTAACTAATCTCATCTTGACAAAATGTAAAGCTTACTTTACATTTGAGCTATGGATAAGGATATTCAGATACAGCTTAGAGAGCTACGACAGGCCCACGATCTTAGCCAAGAAGAGCTGGCAAGAGAGCTGGGCATATCTCGTCAGTCAATTATCTCCCTAGAAAGAGGGGAGTATTTGCCCAGTTTTAATTTGTTTTTGGAGATTATTCGCTATTTCGGCTGTCCACTGGAAGATCTAGTTCCTGAAATTAAAATTCTAGCAGAGCAAACAAATAATAATATGTCTGGGAAAGGAGGTGAGAAAGAAAATATGACCCTAACATTATGGAATCCATTTCAAGCAATCGATCAGGTCCATGACGATCTGAACGAGGCGGTAGAAAAAACCTTTGGCCGAGCCGATTGGTCACGAATGGTTGGCGGAGCGGTCGGGGCGATGAATATTCACGAGGACGATAAGGAATATGAAATTCATGTTCAGGCACCCGGGTTTCAAGATAGCGAGATCGATGTGGAGGTCGGTGAGGATAACGTTCTGACAATCTCCGGCTCTCACAAAGAAGAGGCAAAGGAAGAGAGTAGGAAATCTCTTGTTCGACGAGAATGGGAGCAGGCCGAATTCTCTCGCAGTATCCGCTTTGCACATCCGGTTGTCGCAGACAAGGTAGACGCGAAGCTCTCGCATGGCAAGCTAGTGGTAATTGCGCCAAAAGTACAGCCCGCTAAGCCAAAGACAACAAAAGTAGTAATAAAAAAGAGCTAGGATTTTTCCTCTCTTTTTGGAAAGCGCTCGCTGAAGCGAGCGCTTTCTGCTACCTGATAGTTATCGAGAGTATTTTGTCGCCAATTTCTAGCTTTTGAACAACGTCCATTCCTCTGACGACTTGACCGAAATTAGTATACTGGCCATTTAGCCAACTAGCATCCGATTTAACAATAAAAAACTGGGCGTCGTTTGAGATGTTTATATCACCGCCTCGTGCTACCCCGACCGCTCCTTCACTGAAGGACAGATCATTGAGCTCAGTAACCATCTGCCCGCCACCAGTACCGTCTCCCTTTGGGTCTCCACCTTGAGCCACCCAATCTTCTACACGGTGAAAGGTGAGATTGTTATAGAATCCCTCGGTTGCTTTTTGGGAGAAATTGGCAACCGTGCGAGGCGCTTTGTCGGCTCGTAGAGCGATTTCTACCTCACCCTTGCCTGTCTGGATGATTGCAGTTTTTTTTTCAATTGATTTGTCTTTTTGCGGTACCAGCATAAATAAACCTAACACCATTGCCAGTGCGATCACAAGATATATTATTTTCATGTGGGCGATACTGGATTTGAACCAGTGACCTCGTCGATGTCAACGACGCGCTCTAACCAACTGAGCTAACCGCCCTGAGATTTCTTTTTAGTTTACGGTGTAAAGTAAAAAGAATCGAACGGAAGCGCCTGCTTTTGTTGGTATTTCCAAAACAAAAGCAAGAGCGCAAGCGATACCATATTTTATTTCTCCGCTAGCAACACCAACGCTCGCTTAGAGAAATACTCATATATTTTAGCATTTTTCTCCGTCTTTGCACTCACCAATAAAGCCTAAGCCGTTCCCCGTTCCCAGTAAATATGTTAAAATTTCCAAGAGGCCCGTTCGTCTAACGGTTAGGACATCGGCTTTTCAAGCCGGCAAAAGGGGTTCGATTCCCCTACGGGCTACT
>Ga0172370_10001160_pt1 | contig 41068 bp, 36 predicted proteins | sample LakKiv5m_FD_114538 | JGI IMG/M metagenome (GOLD analysis project Ga0172370, IMG submission 114538) | Freshwater microbial communities from Kabuno Bay, South-Kivu, Congo - kab_022012_11.5m | ecosystem: Environmental > Aquatic > Freshwater > Lake | place: Democratic Republic of the Congo...
AACTAGGGGTTATACGGCGGCGGTATAACGGCTTATGGACGGCCACCGCCTAATCCGCCGTTTGGTATGTTAGGCGGCGAAAGATTAACTTCGTAGATTAACTTCGTTGAATTCATTATAGCATCCATGTCAAGCCTCACTGCGCGGTATTGCCTCCATCTACCAGCAGAGGATACATATAAAATAAAAAATCGGATGCCTGGCTTTATTGCATAAGTAATTCAATCATCCGATTCGAATTCTATTTACTTATTTCTCTGCAGTGCCTGATAAATGGCGTTCGTTCCGAAATCCAGCGAGGCGGCGGGGATCCTTTCGTCGGCGGCGTGGATGACGCTGGTGAAATTAAAATCATCGGGCAGTTGCATCGGCAGGAATCCGTAAGTTTGGATTCCGAGCTTGGAGAAAAATCGTCCATCGGTGACGCCGCTCAAAAGCAACGGGACGGGCGTACCGCTTGGGTCGGCTTCGCGCAGGATTCCGGCCAGGGTGTCGAAAAGGCCCATGTCGGGGTCAGCCGGTCCGGGGTCGAAATGAGCGACTTCCAGTTCCACATTTGCACCGACGATTGCGCGCATCTCGTTCAGCATGTCATCCGGCTTGAAGCCCGGAAGCAATCTTCCATCCAGATCCACGCTGACCCGACTCGGGATCACGTTTATCTTTTCGCTGCCATGCAAGATGGTCGGGCTGAGGGTGTTGTGCAAAAGCGGACGAAACACGCGTGAACTTTCGCCAAGTGTGTTCAAAATATTTTCAGCCAGCGCGGGGTTGGTGAGCTGGCCGAGGAACAGGCCGTTCAAGCCGCCCAGCGCCGATGACATGGCATTAAACATCAAACGCGCGGCGGGTGTGACGTGGATGGGCAATTGATGAGAATCAAGTTGTTGAAGGAATTGCGCCAGGCGAGCCATCGCACCGCCACGCACCGGCATCGAACCATGACCGCCCTGACCGTGCACTGTGGCGCGCATCGCACAGATTTGTTTTTCAGCCACCTGGATCGGATAAAACCGCTTCCCTCCGACCGTGAGCGTGAACCCGCCAAATTCGCCGATCGCATACCGGACGCCCTTGAACTGCTCCGCATATTTTTCGACGAGGAACTTTGCACCGTAATCGCCGCCGACTTCTTCATCGCTGACGATGGCGAGGATCACATCACCCGGCAATTTTTGATTCTCAACTTTCGCGCGCAGAAAGGCGGCCACCATCATGGCAACGCCGCCTTTCATGTCGAGCGCGCCGCGGCCCCAGATGAATCCATCTGCAAGTTTTCCCTCGAACGGCGGATGCGTCCATTGCTGATTGGCTGTGGTGACGACGTCCACGTGGCCGTAGAGCAATAACGGCGCGGCGCGTCCTTCGCCGGGGATGCGGGCTACCAGATTCAGACGGTTTGGATCGAGCGAAAATATTTTGGTCTCGATCCCGGCCGATTTCAGCAATCCGTTGATGTAAGCAATACATTCAATTTCGTTGCCAGGCGGATTGGTGGTATTGAATTGAATTAATTTCTGCAGAAGTTCTGCGGGACGTTGGTGGATGGAAGCCATATTATTTGATGTCGACATAATTTTTCCTTGATTGAAATATCATTCGAAATGTGTTTTCAGACTCAGAACGCGTTTCTCCAATAAGTTCCACGAGATCAATGAAACCAAAATAATACCCAAAATGGCGGTGGCAATCAATGTTAGGCTGGCGACGGCGCCCTTGAGATTTGCGTTCAAGAACTGTTGGTTGAGAAAAAAGATGATCGGCGCATGGATCAGGTACATGGCGTAACTATACTTGCCAAAGAAAGCCAATATTCTGTTGCGGAATATAATTCGTAGCCAATTGTTTTCGGATAGTGATGTCAACAACACGATCAGCGCCCCTCCAAGCAGTGCCAGCGCGGAAAAAGACCAGGTTGTGATCAGAGAATTCTTCGAAAATGGTTCCGCCGATTTTCCTGTCAGTATAAATGTCATCGCCAGAATGGACAGTCCGAAGACGGGCCAGGCGAGTCGCGCCAGCCAAATTTTCCATATCTGCGATTGGTATGCAATGGCAATCAAAGCCCCGATCATCAAACCATCAAGTCTGGCCGGCGTTGAATAATAATTGATCTTCTCTGCATAGGTTAGATCCAGAGGCAGACGGCTGACGATTAATCGGAGACATAATGCGAAGACGAATGCCGCCGATGCTGCAATAACCAATTTTCGTTTGTCCAACCATCTTACGATTGCAGGCCAGACAAGGTAGAACTGCTCTTCGATGGCAAGTGACCACATCACTGCAAGATATCCGGAGACCGGTCTCTTCAAAATGTACAACCAGTTTTGTTGATAGAAAATAAAGAACATCCATGATGACTGTTCCTGAAGCCCGCGTGTTTTTTCCAGCCATGGCAAAAAGAACAGCAGCAATGTAATAACGAGGTAATAGATCGGGAAAATTCTCAAAATCCGCCTGATATAAAAATTTTTGAAATAGGTCGGCTTTTCGCGCGTCCTGAGCAAAATGTCTGTGATTAAGAATCCAGATAAAACAAAGAAGAGATCGACTCCCAGCCATCCGATCTGCATTGAATTCAAAACAGAAACCAAAATTGGATTCCCGGTAAAGTTGACGGTATACGGCCCAACGTGATATAGAATCACCATCAAGATTGCCAGCCCGCGTATTCCGTCAAGTTCCTTAACTCGCTGCAAGAAAGTTGTCTCCTATTGCGCGGTATTTCCACCATCGACCAAAAGCAGATGTCCCGTCACAAAAGAAGAATCATCCGATGCCAAAAACAAAACTGCCTGCGCAATTTCTTCAGGCTTTCCGAAGCGTCCCATCGGAATATACGCGCTGGATTCTTTCATGGCTTCTTCAAGCGTTACCGGGTCTGAGCCTTCAAAATATCCCTTCTCGATCCAGCGGTCGACAAATGTATCGCCCGGACAAACTGCGTTCACGCGAATACCATCTTGCGCGAAATCAAGCGCCATGGATTTCGTCATCAATCCCACCGCGCCTTTGCTGGCGATATATGGAAACGCATTCTTCCCGGCCACCACTGACCAGTCCGACCCGTTGTTGACGATGACGCCTTTGCCCTGCTTCTTCATGTGCGGCAAAACCAGTTTGCACATACGCCACACCGAGGTCACGTTGATCGCCAGCGTGTCGTTCCAGATTTCTTCATCGGTCGTCTCGGCGGTTCCACTTGTGACGATGCCTGCGTTGTTGAATAAAATATCAATGCGGCCAAATTCTTTAATCGCAATGTCCACCACACGCTGACAGTCATCGGCGTCCGTGTGATCGGCCTGGACGAAAACGCCTCGCACGCCCTTCGAGCGGATCTCGTTTAACGCGCCTTCGCCTAAATCCACGCGGCGGCCCGTGATAACGACGTCTGCTCCCTCGTCCGCGAAAAGAAGCGCTGCGGCTTTTCCGATCCCAGATGTCGCGCCTGTAATGATGGCGACGCTCCCACTTAGTTTTCCTGTCATAGAGTCCTCTCTACAAAGTCATTAAGGCAATGGCGATCAGCGCGGCCACGATGCCCAGCCACTGGTTGCGTGAAATACGTTCTTTGAGGATCAGCCAGGCCAGCAAAACCGTCGCGCCCGGATAGAGCGAGCTGAGCACAGCAGACACATCCAACCGGCCGGTTTTGAGAGCCAGTATATAAAATAAATTTCCACTGACATCCAAAATGGCATTAGCAAGAACCACCTTCCATGCATTGCGCGGCACCCCAAGCAATTCACGCCGTGCCAGAACGAAGGCCAGCAGGAGCAAGGTCCCGGCTGTGCGCGAAGAGATCATCGGCCAGAACGTGGATGTAGTGGCGCGGGTGGCGGCGCCCATCAACACGAAGTAAGAGCCGAATCCAAGTCCCGCGAGAAGCGGCAGGCGCAAATCAGCCAGACGGCCGATGTGGAATTTTTCATTTGAATCGCCTTGTGAGATCATCCAAACTGCCACGAGCGCAAACCCAAAGCCGAGGAATTGAAGCGGCTTGGGTAAACCATCCAGCATTCCGCCGACGATGACGGGCAGCGTTGCGGCCAGCAGTGCGGAGACCGGCGCGGCGATGCTCATCTGCCCTTTGATCATGCTGAAATAAAGCACAAGCAGGCCCATCGAACCGAGCATGCCAGCCAGCGCGGCGATCAATAATGGATAGAGCGCCGGAAAATCTTCGCGGTAAATGCCGGCCGCGACGAACAATAGCAGCAGTCCGAAGAAATCTCCGAAGAGCACCGCTCGATACGCGCCCAGTTTTCTGCTGGACAGTCCGCCTGCAAAATCGCCTGCGCCCCAGGTGAGTGCGGATGTGAGACCGAAGAGAATGGAGAGCAAAAGATTACCTCGTTAATGATTCCAGAAATGTGGACTGGATTTTTCCCGCTGCTCTTGCGCGGTCCAAAACTTTTTGCGCGTTCTTGAGCAGTGGCATGTCGATCATCTTCCCGTCCAGCGCATACGCGCCTGCGCCTGATTTTTGCGCGGCTTCAAAGGTCTCGACGATTCGTTTTGCATAAGTAATCGCTTCATCGTTCGGCGTGAATGCTTCCTGAACCGGCCCCACTTGTGCTGGATGGATGATCTGCTTGCCCATGAATCCCAGCCGCGCCCCGAATTCTGATTCCGCACGCAGGGCTTCGATATCTTTAAAGTCAATCATCACGATGTCAATCGGTTGGATGCCAAACGCGGCGCACGCGGTGACTGTCGCTTCGCGCGCATACAGCAGTTCGATTGCGTCTTTTGTGCGCGTCGCCCCGACCGAGGCCGCGTAGTCCTCACCACCGAAGATGATCGCGTCCAGCCGCGCATGCGATGCAATCTCTTTGAGATTTAGAATCCCCTTTGCAGTTTCCACACCAACCAGCATCCGAATCGAATTGACCGGCCAGCCGTTGGATAATTCCGCGGCTTCGATGATCTCATGCGCCCATTGGATTTGATTCGGTTCTTCGATCTTTGGAAGCACAATGCCGTCAGGATGAAAAGGCAGGACAGCTTGAATATCATCCTTCTCGAACCCCGAACCGACGGAATTTATTCTCGCCAGTTTTTCGCTTTTGCCGAAATCCAATTCCTGCAAAGCTTTGACAATCGTGGCACGCGCCTCTACCTTGCGATTAAGCGCCGTGCCATCTTCCATGTCCATGCAGATCGAGTCCACGCCGAGCGTGACCGACTTGGTGATCTTCTTCCAGTCGTCGCCGGGTATGTATAAAAGTGCGCGTCGTGAATGCATCGTTTTTCCTCCATCCCATGATACATCATCCTCTAAGATTTGTCCCGCAGAATCCGAGAGGAGAGTAAAATAAAAGTATCACACCTTCAAAGGAGGTTCGCTGATGAGACCAGTATACGCAATCTCAGGCGGGGTTTCAAAATTTGCAAAGGCACGGCCAGACAAGACCTTCCAGGCGGTTATCAAGGAGGCATATGACTACGCCATTGAAGATATCGGCCTGGACTTCCCGACGTTTACGAGCGTTGTGGACGGTTCGGTTTCCTCGTATTTCTCGGATCACTTCGCGCGGCAGTTGATGGCGGGCATCATGGCCCAGGATTACCTCGGGCTGTGCCCCAAGCCTGGTCACCGCGTGGAGGGAGGCGGCGCGACGGGCGGAATTTGTTTCCAGGAGGCATGGAAATCGGTTGCTTCGGGTCACATGGATGTGTGCGTAGCCTACGGCTTCGAGACCATGTCGCACGTGGAGACGTGGAAAGGAAATGAGTTCATCGCGCTAGCCTCCGACATTTCGTTCGATTACCCTGTCGGAGGTTTTTATTCGGGCTACTACGCCATGATGGTCACGCGGCACATGAAGGAATTTGGCACCACGCCCGAACAACTGGCGCACGTCAGCGTGAAGAACTACAACAACGCGCTCTATAATTCATACGCCCAGAAGAGTCAACGCATCAGCATCAAGGACGTGCGCAACTCGCCGATGGTGGCCTGGCCGTTGACCCGCCTCGACATCTGCGTGATGTCCGATGGCGCGGCGGCGACCATCCTGTGTTCCGAAGAAGGCTTGAAGAAACTCGAAGCGGCGGGCGCGAAGATCGCGCGTCCGCTGGTGAAGGTGACAGGCATCGGCCGCGGCACGGATATGATGCGCATGGCCGACCGTCCGCATTTCGATTATGAAACGTTCATGCGCGACTACGCCACACCGCAGGAACAAAACTCGGACGAGACCAAGGTATATTACAAGAAACTTTGGGATCACGGCACGCGCTACCCTGGAGTCCATTCGTTCCGCGCGGGACGCACCGCGGGCAACATGGCTTACAAACACGCGGGCATAAAAGACCCGTTGCATGAACTGGACTTCGTCGAGTTGCACGACGCGTATACCTCAAGCGAAATCCAGACTTATGAAGACATGGGCTTGTGTCGCTATGGTGAAGGTGGTCCGTTCGCAGAATCGGGCAAGGCCTTTTTGCCGAATGTTGACTATGGCTTGAAGCTCAAAGACAAACCCGTCTGTGCGGTGAATCCCTCGGGCGGGCTGATCGCCTGCGGACATCCTGTCGGCGCGACGGGACTCATGCAGGGCGTGTTCGCGATCTGGCAACTCCAAGGGACGATCAAAAAACATTTCAAGGCCGACCAGCTCCAGGTCAAGAATGCGAAGCGGGGCGCGATCCATTCCCACGCGGGCACGGGCACCTACGTATCCATCTCCGTTTTGGAAAGAGAGGGTTAAGTCATGGCGAAGTTACCTTCACGACGAGAAGAAACGCTGGGCGGCTACATCGTCCACGGCATCCCGTTCCCAGTGAGTACTGACGAGGAGTCGCTGGAATTTCTCAAGAAGATGGCGCCGATCCAGATCGAACAGGAATACAAGATCACGTACCTGCATTCGTATGGACAGGACAGCCCGTGGTTCGCGGCGCTGACGAATAAGCGGCTGCTCGCTTCGCGCGACCCCGAAAGCGGATACACCACCGCCAACCCGCGCGGCGCTGACATGTTCTCGGGCGCGGAGACCAAGTGGATCGACATCACGAATGCTCCCGCGAAGGTGCACGCCTTCACCGTCTGTTACTTTGGCTCGGAGGAGTTCCTGCCCGATTGTCCATTCGTGCTGGCGCTGATCGAGTTCGAGGGCGTGAACACGTTACTGTTGACGCGTCTCATGGGCGTTGACCCCGCGGCGCCCGCGCTCGATTGGATCGGCATGGAAGTCAAGCCGCGCTTCCTGCGCAACTCCAAGTTGAAGCCGACGGATGTGTATTTTGCGCCAGCATCTAGTGAACAATGATCAGTAGACAGTAATCAGTGAGCGAAAGCAGAAGGGACTCCGCGTGAGGCGGTGTCCCTTTTTTGTAGGGGGAATGGCAAAGAACACAGAGCTTTAAAGCTTGTGATAAGATTCGCCGCATGAATTTTTCGCCCATTACAGATGACCTGTTCATCGGCAACACACCATTCGCCAAACACTATGACCAGTTGCACGCGCTCGGCGTGCGGTTGATCATCAACATGCGCTTCTCACGCGGACCCGAGCCGGATTCTCACGATCCGCCGATCAACGTACTCTGGCTGAGAGCCATTGACAGTCCACTCTTCCCGATCCCGATTTACAAATTGATGCGCGGCGCACAAGCCGCTCTTGACACGATCCACTGCGGTGGAAAAGTCTATGCCCACTGTGCCTACGGACGTCATCGCGGCGTGGCAATGGGTGCCTGCATCCTGATCGCGCAGGGCATGCCCGCTTTCGACGCCATGAAATTAATTGAATCCCGCCGCTCCATCGCCGACCCCGACGCGTTTTATATCAAGTCAAGGATTTTGAAGTTTGCGAAATTATGGGCGGCAAGTGAAAGTTAGTTTGTGATTTTGTTATAGGTTTGAAGGTTGGAAGGTTAGAACGTTTAAACTTTCTAACCTTCTAACTTGGTAACAAAATTTTCAATTTCACCCCTTCATCGCTGACTCCCAACTCAAAGATCCTTGCGCTCAATCCCACCGACTCGAATGCGTCTTTCATCGCTTCGCCGATGGCTGAATCTTTTTTCGCCGAGAACGCGATCAGGCTCGGTCCCGCGCCGGACAAAGCCACAGCCGCCGCGCCAGTCTTTTTGGCCGCGTCTATTGCCTCGCGCGCGCCGGGAATTAATGGCAGGCGATACGGCTGATGCAATTTATCGTCCATGACCTGGCCGAGCAATTCAAGGTCGCCGCATTCCAAAGCCTTTGTCACCAACACGGCGCGGCTGATGTTGTGGACCGCATCTTTCATTGGGACTTGTTTTGGCAAAGCCCCGCGCGCCTGCTTGGTGGGGAAGTGGAAGTCGGGCATTACCACTGTGATCGCGACTGGCCCGACATCCATTTTACGTGTGATGATTTTTCCATCAACGTTAGTCGAGGCGACCAGTCCGCCCAACATGGCCGGTGCGACGTTATCTGGATGACCCTCATTTTCAATGGCAACTTTCAGCAATTCTTCGCGGGAGAAAGGTTCACCCAAAAGTGCATTCGCGCCGAGCAGACCTGCCAGCATGGCAGCCGAACTGGAGCCGAGTCCCGATGTCAGCGGGATGCGGTTGATGCAGTGCACGTGCAAACCGTTGCATTTTTTCCCGGCGAGGCGATAGACCTGCAGCGCGGCATTGACGATGGAGTTATGTTGATCTTTGGGAAGTCTGTCCGCGCCTTCGCCTTCGACCTCAACGCGGAAATCGTCAGCGGGCGTGAAGGTCGTTTCATTCCATAGATCGAGTGCGAGACCCAGAGCATCGAAGCCGGGTCCGAGGTTGGCAGAAGTGGCGGGGACCTTTACAGAAATTTTCATAAATATTTGAATGGTGGTTGAGTAGGCGGCGGGTCTCGATATGGGTTTCGGTATGCTTCGCTACTCAACCCTGCTCGACCATCGCCGCCGTATCGAAACCACGTTACCCCAATATGATTTCTTCCAACGCGGACAAATTCGGCATGACCACCTGCGGCTTGACCATGTCCTTCGTGACGATGTCCGGGTCCTTCAATCCGTGACCGGTGCAGATGGCGACGATCTTTTTGCCTTTGGGATTTAAATTGCCATTCTCGATTTCAATCGCCAGCCCGGCCAGTCCCGCTGCGGACGCCGGCTCGACCCAAATGCCTTCGAGTGAAGCCAGCAATTTTTGCATGTCAACGATCTGCGCATCGGTGGCGGCGATGATTTTCCCTTTGGATTCTTCCGCGGCTTGCAGAGCCTGTTCCCCGCGCGCCGGTTTGCCAATACGGATGGCTGTCGCAACCGTTTCCGGATTTTCGACCGGATGTCCGATCACGAGCGGAGCTGCGCCTGCGGCTTGGACTCCCAACACCTGTGGCAAGCCGGTTGATTTCAATTGGTTGTATTGTTTGAAGCCAGCCCAATACGCCGTGATATTTCCCGCGTTGCCGACCGGCAGGCATAACCAATCCGGCGCAGACTCGAGCGTGTCACAAATTTCGAATGCGCCGGTCTTTTGTCCCTCGATGCGGAACGGATTGATCGAATTCACCAAACAGATCGGATGCTTGTTCGTGATCTCAACGACCATTGTCAGCGCATCATCGAATGAACCTTCGATCTGAACGACCTGCGCGCCGTATACGACCGCGCCCGCCAATTTTCCCGCCGCAACTTTTCCCTGCGGGATCAGCACGATGGATTTCAATCCCGCGCGCGCGGCATATGCCGCGGCAGACGCGGCTGTATTTCCTGTTGATGCACAAATCACTGTCGTTGCATCGCGCCCCAACGCCTCACTCACAGCCGCGGTCATGCCGCGGTCTTTGAAGGAACCGGTTGGGTTGAGTCCTTCATATTTAATGAAGAGTTCAAAGCCGCCGCCGAACTGGCGCGATAAACTGTCAGCGAGGATCAAAGGCGTGTCCCCCTCGAGCAGGCTGACAGTTTGCGTATGAGGCGGGAGATCAAGTAAGTGTCCGTATTTTGAAAGCAGTCCGTTGTAGGTCACGCGTTATTTATCCTTTTTCATAGACGAAGACTTGAATATCAAGCCCGTCTTTATTTAGCATGTCGATCGCGGGATGGAAAGTTGCATCCTTGATTTTTTGTATATCACCTGCCGGAGCATAAACCGAAAGCCGCGCTTCCTCGTCGGACATTTTGACGGCCTTCACTTCCGCGCTTGCGCAGACAGCTTTGATCTTGCCGGTCATCTGCTGGATAGCGTCGTCAATGTTCATGTCTGCTCCAAATAATACTTTTCCAAAAAGAATAAACAACACTTCATGTCTTTGCGAGGGTGTTCTTCCCGAAGCAATCTCCAACATCATGGATGGTTGCTCACCTGCACTTGCAGCGCAGGTGCAAGTGTCTCCGCAAAAAGTACGGCTCGCAACGACATAAAACTTTTTTATTTTGCGAGCTTGGCAATGGTCACGCCCGCACCGCCTTCATTGTCCTTGGCTTCCTCGAACGAAGAAATATATGGGTGCTTCTTTAAATGTTCGCGCACCGCTTCGCGCAATTTGCCTGTGCCTTTGCCATGCACGATGCGCACGAAAGGCAGACCGGCCGCGTAGGCTTTTTCCAAATATTGTTCAAGCTCGTCGAGACCATCCTCGACCATTTTGCCGCGCAGGCTGACTTCCATGCCCGGAGATGCGACTGTGGACGATGGACCATGGACAATCGTCTGTGGTCTATCGTCTATTATTGGCTGATTGGTTTTGCGTTCAAGATCACTCAACTTCGCCCGCAAGCGGATGCTGCCGATCTGCACTTCCGCATCCGACTCACCGATGGCGGTCACAATTCCATCGGCCTTCAATGTGCTGACAGTGACGCGTTCGCCAAGTTTCAGCGACTGATTACTGATTACTGGCAATTTTCTTTCTTCTTTCTTTCTCTCAACAGGCGCTTCGATTTTTTCTTCGATGACCGCTAATTTTTCTTCAACCGTTTTGATGGCTTGTAGCGGCTGGCTGGCCCGTTTCAATTGCTGTCGAAGTGATTCCATATTTTGTTTTAAGACCGCAACTTCGAGTTCGCCTTCGGCGCGTGCCTTGGCTAAAACTTCGCGGCGTTCATCTTCGATCTTTTCCAAACGTTTTTCAAGTTCTTTACTTTGAGATTCAAGCTTGGCGCGGGCTTTATCGAGCTTGTCACCGGCGCGCGACGTGCGATTGCGTTCCTTGCGAATGTCATCGAGCAGTTTGTCGGCGCGCAGATCGTCAGGGCTGATCTCGCTTTTCGCAACGGCGATCAGCTTCTCGTCCAGACCGAGGCGCTGGGCAATCAGTAAAGCGTTCGAGCGGCCGGGGAGTCCGAGCGTTAATTTATAAGTCGGGCGTAGAGTTTTGATATCGAATTCAAGCGAGGCATTGACCACGCCTTCAGTGCTGTGTGCGAACGTTTTGAGTTCGGGGTAATGTGTGGCGACAAAAGTTGTCGCGCCGCGTTCGAGCAAATGATTCAAAATGGCGCGCGCCAATGCCGCGCCTTCCTGCGGGTCGGTACCTGCACCGAGTTCGTCGAAGATGACCAGCGAACCATGATCGATCTTTTTCAAAATGCGGATGATGTTGGTGATGTGCCCACTGAAAGTTGAAAGCGATTGCTCGATGGATTGCTCATCGCCGATGTCGGCAAAAATATCATGGAAGCAGGCCAGTTCCGAGCCGCTTTGCGCGGGAATGTGAAGTCCGCTTTGAGCCATGAGCGCCAGCAAGCCGACCGTTTTGAGCGAGACGGTTTTGCCGCCGGTGTTCGGGCCGGTGATGACGATGGCGCGCGTGCCGGGTGCAGGATCGACATCGATGGCGACCACGGTGTTCGGGTCGAGCAGAGGGTGGCGGGCATGGATCAGGTTTAAAGGTTGAAGGTTGAAGGTTGAAGGTTGCGAACTTTTTGACTTTGAACCTGCAACCTGTAACTCGCGCAGAATCGGTTCCGAGCCACGAAGCTCAGCTGAATATTTTGCTTTCGCAAAAGCCAGATCGAGCACGGCCAGATTTTCCACGCCGTAGGTCAGTTCGTCGCGATGCGTCCCGATCTGCGTCGAGAGCTCGGCAAGGATGCGACGCTCTTCGTCCCGCTCTGTAAGTTCAAGTTCGCGGACTTCGTTATTGAGTTCAACCACCGGCAGCGGCTCGACGAAAAGAGTCGCGCCCGACGATGATTGATCGTGGACAACGGCCTTGATGCTGCCTTTGAATTCGGCGCGCAGAGGGATGACGTAACGTCCGTCGCGCTGCGTGATGATCGGTTCCTGCAGCTTTGAAGCGGACTCCGTTAAATATCTTTGCAGGCGCGACATCAGCCGGTCACGCGAAACTTTGATCTGGCGCCGCAGGCTGGCGAGTTTGACCGACGCTGAATCCAATACTTCGCCGCGTTCGGAAAGCACGCGCGTGATGGCGTCCACGATGCCGTGCGATTCGGGCAACCCTACCGAGATGGCGCTCAAGCGCGGAGACTCGTCTGCGCTTTTTTCGAGAGACTTCTTCAATGTGCGGCAGGAGATCAGCGTGGACTTAATATCCAGCAGAGATTGAGGATCGAGAACGCCGCCGCGCGCTGCCAGGTCCGCGGCGGGGCGGATGTCGTGAGCGCCGCCGATGGTCAAGTCGTGAGTGGTCAGCAGGACGCTGGCTTCGGACGTTTCCGCCAGCAGGCGTTTGGCTTCTTCATAATTGGAAGTCGGTTGAAGCGCATTCGCCAGATCGGCAGATGCAGAGAAATCACAAAAGCCCGCCAGGCGGGTGAGAATTTTGGGATATTCGAGAACGCGCAAGGTCTTGCCATCCATAAGTTGATTTAACCACAAAGATGACGAGAACACAAAGGAAAATAAAGAGAACCCACAGGCTGCTCTTTATTTTCGTCTGATGTGCGATCGTATCCATGAGCGATGAAGATTTGGGCGCGATCATCGCGTACCTGAAAACAGTTCCGCCTATGGATCATCAAACCAACGGCCAAAACTTCAGCGTGCCGGCAAAATCCTGATCGGCATCAGGTAGGGGCGGATGGTATGATTGACAAATTCATAGCTGTCCAGCCTTTGGTATCGGATGCGGACTTTTTTCTGCTTGACCCAGGCCGGGGCAAGGACTTCCACGATCCTGATGCGCCCCGGGCCGGCTCCTGTTTCATCAGTTGGCCGGCCGCTTTGAGCAGACATTCAGCCATCGGCTGGCGGGGGATATACACGGGCTGTTCCCACCCTTCACGGCGAATAATCTGATAAATAGGCCCATCCATGAAACGCGTTGGCCGACCTGGGCGATACAATATACCGGATTTTCAGCTAACCCCACGCAGATTCGAACTCCGCTCTTAACCTTGAAAGGCTTGCGTGCTCGTGTTATATATGGAATGATGGTTGAAATGAAAAAGATATTTTTTACGCTAACCATGTTTGCGTTTGTTCCGATGTCATGTGCAAGAACGACGCCAACAATTCAAAACGTATTGCCGACAGCAACCTGGATTCCTTCCAGCACACCTACCAGGACTCCGACCGCGACTGTGACTCCAACCAGCACGCCAAACGATACTCCGACCGCGACTTGGACTCCATTCAGCACGCCAGTCAGGACGCCAATTGGAACAGCAAAACCAACTTCGTGTGTGATCTACGACATAAAAACGTGGAGTGAAATGGGTGTGGCTCCAGATGGATCATTCAGCCAAATACCGGCATTTGACGCCCCAATCAATGGTACAGCAGGAGTCACGAACAGGATGATCTTAGGCAAGGCCGAGATAGACTTCATCAAATCACTGAATGATGGTTCGGTTAAAGATTGGAAATGGGCCGCAGGACTTCCGCGGGGTAATTACTTTGGAAGTATGGATGATGGAACTTCGATTGACAAACGTGTTTGGTGGAATTGGGTGGGTGCTCCATCCGGCAGACCCGATGACCGAAATACAATGTGCATAAGTGCCATTATGAATGGGAGGGCTCAGGTTGTAGCCGCTCCGAAGAGCACTAGTTATGAGCAGTACAGGCATATTACATGGTTGGTTCAACGAATATGGGGAAACTATCGCGAAGGTACGGAGAAAAATTACTATAACTCTGGCCCCGTTCTGTACAAAACATTGTTGTTTGATCCCGATTCTGGATTTGTGACAACTAAAAGCAACAAAGGTTTCTGGATAGACGCCGCCTGGCTGCATGCGAAGATCGGCACAGTTCAAATTCCCTGGATGGTTTCGTTCCCGTGGGTGGTTGCGGCTACTGCCACGCCAACGGCTACGATTGCCCCAACCATAATGCCAACCGTTATACCGCCCACATTGACCCCAACTCCGCCTATGCCCATTACTTATGATTTTGTCGCTAACGCCTGTGCAGCCGAATGGGAAAGCAATCATGGAACGCTGCCATGCCCGGGCCTTGATGGAGACGTTCGAGGGTTTGTATTAATATTGAGCCAGGCAAAGCTTGAAGATGGGACCGTCGCGAATCTTCTCGCACTATTGACTTTTCCTGAATTCTCCACGGACGGATTTCTTCAAGGAATTTATCCAGAATATCAGGTACGGGCAGGCGATCATTTGCAGGTAAGCGCAAGTTGTGAGAATGGCGCCGCGGCTTGTTCAGTACTTTTCAAAATTAGTTATGTGGATTCGCCGGGCGCAAAAAATGACCTATGGGTCATCGGCGAGTTTTACGATGGCATGTACTCCAATGTGGACTTGGATTTGACCGCTTTGGCGGGCAAAAGAGTGAAGTTCGTCTTAAGTGTTTCTACATTTGGCTCTGCGGTTGATGATCGGGCCTTATGGATAGCGCCGCGCATTGTCCACTTCGCGGTGTCGACGTCTACAGTAACCAGCACCGCCACTGCCATATCTACTTCACCTGTACCAGCAACCTCGACCTATACACCCGTGCCAACGTTCACCCTCAGCCCGAGTTCTACGGCTGCTCCACCAGCCGGCCCAGGAAATCCTGTTTCTTTACCATCTATTACAGAGATCATCAACCAGGTTATTTCGTTCTTCCAGAGACTCCTGGGTCATTAGAGATGCGAGAGCGGATACCAAATGGTTTGTTGTTCGCTCCGCGACCCAAAGCAAAAGTCTATCTGGCGTAATCGGAAATCAACTGTTTGAAGCGCGGATCTTGTCGAACAAAGTCAAGATCGGGATCGCGCAACACCCAATCTACATAGGTCTGCTTTTTTTCCAGAGCGCTTCGAAGCAGGTCGATTGCCTGGTCCGTATTACCGCAAATGGCTTCGAGGCAGGCACGGTTGTATTCATTTTCACTGTCGAAGATACTTTTCATGGCTTTCCCTATGTGTTGTTGTGCGAGTTCATCCAGCCCCATTTTTCGGTAGTATCCACCAAGCGCTGCATGTGCGAGGCTGTGACCTGGATCCAGTTCAATCACCTTCTCGAGGGCGCTAACAGCATCCTCATAGCGACCCTCCGCGGCATAAGCAAGTCCCAAATTATGAAAATAGAATGCTTTCCTATCGTTGGTGGATATTGCCTGCTGATATGCCAGTATGGCCTCTTTAAACCTGTTGACTGACTTATAGAGGTTTCCCAGCGTGTTCCATGCAGTTCCGTTGCGCGGATTTAATTGAACAACTCGATTCCACTTTTCGATCTCGATCTCTATTTTTTCTATGTCTTCCTTCTCCAGCCCAAAGAGACGTGAAGCATCCGACTGACCTACATCAGGACCAATGTGGGCTGGGGAGTGTTGGTATTTCTCGCGGTCCACAATGGCGAATGGGTTCGATGGTAACTCATCGACATCCACTTCAGTCTGCAGGGAGATTTCCCCAACATGGCCTGAAATTTTTAGTTTCTTATTCTCGACCGCAAAGGACGGCATGGGGTTGAAGTGGCCGGTTTCCTGGTGGTACGTTTTCGACTCCAGATCAGATACTGAGATGGTTTGCCGCAGATTCTCGCCAGATTCGTCGACGACATTTTCGATGAATGGTTCCTGCCCCGGAACCATCGGTGACCAATCTGGCAAATCATGCGGAGCTGGATCGGGAACGCAAGGTTCAGAGTCTGTTCCAGTCAACGCAATCGAATCCGAATCTTCTTCGAAATTGGCGTCTGACCAGCTCTCGATAGAAGCAGGCTCTGTCATGTCCGGAACAACCTGTTCATACTGATTTATATTGGCGGAGATTCGGAAGGCAGATTCAACGTCTCGGGCGGGAGCCTCTGCCAATTCGTCCGGATATGATGCGGCCGCCGCATCCTGCTGGTGACTGAATTTTGCGTCTGAGCCTTCCTCGATTGAATCTTGCTCAAGGATGGATGGATCGGAGGGCGTGTACAGACCCTGGCCCGGCTCATCCCGGTTCTCACTGCTTTGCGGGTCCAACTCATCGGCATGCTGATAGGCCGATACGGCTTCTCGATAATCCTTTAAGCACCTGAAAACGTTTCCCAATCTTATCCATGAGATAGCCTTCTCCTTATCATTATCCAGCAGTTCAATGCCTATTCGAAATAATCGGATCGCTTCTTCGTATTTATGCAGCTGTGCGTGAGTCAGCGCCAGGTTGCTGTAAGGTCTTCCGAAACCACTCTCGATTTGAATGGATTTGCGATAAGCATGAATGGCTTGATCGTATGCTCCGGACATAAAATATAAATTGCCCAACTCGTTCCAAAGTTCATGTTCACTCATGGCATCCTCCGGCTCTTACCCAACGTAACTGGGCTTTGAATCCGTGAAGTAATTGCCTAGCAGGCTGAATCGAGACTGCATAGACAGTGTGGCATTGTCTGAATCCAATTCGTCTGCCTGTTGATAAGCCGATATGGCATTTTCATAATCATCCAGACGGCGGTATACATTGCCCAGGCGATTCCAGGAAACAGCCTTATCCTTTTCGCTGGAGAAGAGTTCAATGCTGCGCTGATAAAAAAGAATAGCTTCAACAAGGCGTCCTTTTTGCACATAAGTTAGCGCCAGGTTGCTGTAAGGCCAGGCGAATTGACGATCCAATTCAATTGCCTTGCGGTAAGCAGCGATTGCATCGTCGTAAGCGTAGGTATTGAAGTAAACGTTCCCCATTTCGTTCCAGGCTTGCGCGTTTTTAGTATCCACTTCGATCTGAACTTCCCCTGAAGGGTCTATTTTTGTTACAGGATCTTGTGACGCGCCAGAATCTTGATCCTCAACATCTACCACGATCGCTTCGGGAACAAGGATGTGAAGATCATCGCCATTATCTTTCAAGAATTCTTCGTAGGCGGCGTGTGCGGGCGCTATATTGTCACCCATTGCCTGGACAGAGGTTTCCACGGTTTCTTCCACGATTTCGGCTTCCTCTTCAAGGTTGGCTGCAGCCGAAATTTCGCCAGTGACATCTCCGGCAAAGTCCCACGTGTCGCCCTGAGAATTGTCTGCTGCTGAGACCAATACATCAGACTGACTCTCATCGGCAGATTCCGAAACACTTGGCGCGGACGGTACTTCAACGAGTAATGTCTTGCTTGTCGAATCGGCTGCACTTAGGATGGTTTCCTCCAGGTCGTTTGCAGGAACAGCGTCTTTCATCAGGCTGCCTGGTACGCTTGGCTGGCTGAAACTGGCCATCGCATCAGTCGCTTCGCTCGAAGTATCGCCGTTGTTCCCTTCAATCAAAGTCGGACCATCCGGCACATCATCGAGCTCATCTGCCTTCTGAAAAGCATCCAGCGCGCTTTCGTATTTATTCAGTTTGCGATACACATTCGCGAGCCGGTTCCACGCAACAGCTTTGTCCCTATCGTCCTGAAGCAGGTCAATGCTCCTCTGGTAAAGAGGAATCGCCTCCGCGTACTTACCTTGCTTCACCAGCGTAAACGCCAGGTTGTTGTACGCCCATCCCGAGTCGGATTCCAATCCGATGGCCTTGTTGTACGCATTGGCCGCATCCTCGTAGGCCTCCGTCCGAAAATAAGCATTGCCAAGTTCGTACCAATTTTGTGCGTTCTTAGGGTCAAACTCGATGGCCTTCTTATATGCGTTGACGGTTTCCGTGCTGCGATCCTGCTTATCAAATACATTGCCTAATCGAATCCATGGATTAATGAAGCGTTTATCGAACTCCATGGACTTCTCTTGATAGGCCACGACCGCGTTGAAGATCTTTCCGAGATCATCCCAAAACTCATAGTTGCTCATTTCTGCCTTCATATTTTGTCTGTCTGATAAATATACTGGTTTCATTTATCTGCGTAGCAGTTGCTAAGCAAGCTAAATCGGGCACGCGTCAGTAAACTTACACCTTCATGCGTCAGCGTCAAAGCATTTTGATATGCGTTGATTGCACTGTCATAATCGTTAAGCTTGCGGTAGGCATTGCCCAGGTGATTCAAGACCACAGCTTTGTCATTATTTTCCTGCAGCAGGTCGATGCTCTTATTATAGAGAGGAATAGCCTCCAGGTATTGGCCCCTAGCGGCAAGGACGCGGGCCAGGTTGTTGTAAAGCCAGCCATTATTGGGCTCCAATTCAATGGCCTTGTTGAAAGCATTAATCGCTTCATCATAAGCTTCCGTCTTAAAAAGGAGCTCCCCAAGATCATTCCAAGCTTGAGCGTTCCTGGGTTGTTGGCCCACCCGGAAAATGTCTGTTCCGTCCCGCATTCCGGCAGTCTCCGGATCCAATTCGGCGGCCTTTTGATAGGCTGCAACCGCGTTAGGGTAGTCGGTGATGCATCGATAGGCATTTCCAAGGCCATTCCAAGAAATCGCTTTATCTTTAGCCGAGCTCAACAAAGCTATACTCTTTTGAAAAAGTAAGATGGCTTCCGCGTATTGGCGCTGCGTAAGATAAGTTAGCGCCAGGTTGCTGTAAGGCCAGCCAAATGAAGGGTCGAGCTGAATGGCTTTGTTGTAAGCGTTGATGGCATCACTAAATGCGCCTTGTTTAAAATGAATGTTTCCCTTCTCGTTCCAGGCAGTTGCATTCATGTTGTTGTCGGACTTGGTCTCCGCCAATTCATCATCTCCAATTTTGGATGCGATCGTATTCTTCTTTATTTGGTGCAAGTCGGACGATAATGGTTTTGTCATAACGTCTCCTTTACTTTCTCGGGATACCTTATTGATCGGTTGAGCTTGATGATCAGCCTCGCGCGATTTCTGGACTTGCTGATTGGTCATGGATAAAATCTCAGTCTGATCATCCGGCTGTGGATTGAAAATCCAAAAGGGGGCCTCTGTCACATCCTGTTCGGCAATCTCCCCGGTTGGCTCTTCTTCCGACTCAATAGTGGGTCTGATTATCTCTTGAAGGATGGCCAGATCCCGTGCCGGCTCGGTAATTTCAGTCACGACCATAGGATCTGCTTTCTGCGCGGACGACACCACTGCCGAATCGTTTAGCCCCTCAATGATTCTATCGGTTGATGTTCCCCGCTCAAGCATGTCGGCTGTTTGATAAGCCGCAATTGCATTGTCATAGTCATTAAGCAGGCGATAGATATCAGCCAGACGATTCCATGAAATGGCTTTGTCTTTGTCATCTTTCATAAAATCGATACTTTTGAGATATAGGGGCACTGCCTCTTCATATTTTCCTTGCTGAGAATAAGCGAAGGCCAGATTGCTGTAAGCCCAGCCATTTCCGTGATCGATTTCAATGGCTTTTGAGAATGCATCTATGGCCTCATCGTAAGATTCGCCCTTCAGATGGACCAGTCCCAGATCATTCCAGATCGTTCTGTTTCTTGGATCCAGCTTTAAAGCTCCTTCGTAAGCTTTAATAGCCTCACGATATTGTCCCTGCCCTGTAAATAAGAGACCCAACCCTAGCCAAGGTGTAATATAAAGTCTGTTGAGTTCAATTGCCTTTCTATAGGTCTTAATGGCTTCATTAAGACGGCCAGAACTGGCGTAAACATCTCCTAGCCCATTCCATGGATGAGAAAAAGTTGGCATAAAATGAATTGATTTCCGAAATGCTGCAATCGCATCGTCAATATAGGACCTTTTATAGTAAACAATGCCCAATCCATTCCAAGCGATAGGATCCTTGGGGTTGCATTCCAGTGCTTTCAGAAAAGCGATTATAGCCTCGTCATCCCGGCCAATTTTTGAGCAAAGGTTTCCAAGATTATTCCAGGCAAAGATCTGTTTTGGAGCCAGACGAATCGCCTGCTTATAAGCATCGATCGCATCGCCGATTCGCTCCATGCTTGTCTTGACCAATGCAACGGCATTAAAGCATTGGGCTTCAAACCAGTTATCCTGCAATTTGGCGGAGATTCTCAACGCCTCTCTCAATTGCTCATTGGCCTTCTCGTAGTCCCCTTTTCGCCAGTTCAGAACACCGAGGGTCAACAATAAATGGGCACGCGTTGAACTTGCCTCATCGTCTGAGGGGAGCTCGGTCAACAGAGTCTCCCGCAGGCATATTTTGGAGTCTGTATCCTCGAATTGATCTGCATATTCTCCAATTCCCTGCCAGGCTGATTCCAGCATTCCTTGCAGGACCTGCTCCGCTTTTGGGGATTCAGAAAATTCAACGACGCGATCCCGATAAGCCCAGAAATCTGGAGCGTGGTGAGCCAGGTTAATAATTTCGCTTTGAGTAAGCCAGAAGATTACGCGAACCCCCTTTTCGGCGAAAAACTCACGTTGCAAATTGAGAGCCGTATATACTTTGGATTCATCACTGTTATCCCAGCTTAATCCATCTAGAAAGAAAACCGTGTCAGCCTGGTTCTTAAACTCTCTCAAAAAGGGAACAATGTCACTGGCATTCCGGTTTTTGGTTCTAAGGGAGGTGGTCTTTTGGCCGAGGTCAATTAAATAGTTTTCAAGTGCATTTTCGACATCCGCGCGAACATATTCGGAAGTGTAGACAACAAGCAGTATACAAGGCCGCTGCCATTTAGTTGCCAGCTCCAACTCTTTGACAAGGATTTCCACACGTTCATTGAAAGGGTCGAGTTCCCAGGCTATCTCGAGGCTTTGCTTAGTCATTCAATAATTTCCTCAATACCGGATGGACATCACACCAGTTTTCAACGTCTCTGTATTCCAAGAGGGCAAGAAGTTGCATGAGCGATCGAAGGCGATCACTATGTTCGAGACGATTATTTTCGGCCGCTTTTTTCAGTACTTTGATGTCTTCCTTATCCAGGATGCGCCTGTATTCATTTCTTATTTCGGTTGCGGCCCATTCGATATCCGTGCAATCCATTTTGCTGGCGTTTCTCCTTCTAGCACGCCCAATGGCGGTTCGCATGATGCGCGCTAATTCGCGGAATACTCCGCCACTATAGGTAATTGCTAGTTCCAAAGCAGCATCCTCAATCAAGTTAGGCGCCATTCTCACGTAAATGAATTGTCGCATAGTGTTATAGCCTTCTTCGTTGTGAGCGCTTGGATTCATCGGCGGATGCAGATTAATGTTGGGAAGAAAGAGCGCCTGATCGCGGATCGAATCGAACTCTTTGCTGTAGAACAGAGCGCTTGACACGGTATAAACGATGGCGCAATTGGGTTGCATGATAATTTCTCTTCGATCATGAAAAATAGCTCGGGCCTTTTCCAAATCCGGCTTGTCCATGTCATCAATGAGCAGCAAGGGAATGCGATGCTCTCTGGCGTAAATTGTTGTTGCAATGTGGTTGATGATGGCAATCAAACCTGTAATATCACTTTCAATGACCTGTCTAAGTTCAATGCGCGTGGAGGGCTCGAGTTTGGTTTTCAATCCTGCCGTAGCAAAAAAAGCATCAATGGACGCACTCATTTCAACGCCGGATAAACGGCCCTGCTGGATCGTGGATATTTCCTTCTCGACCTTTCCCTTCCAGCTATTAAGTTCTTTTAACAATTGGTCGGGAAGTTCACCGCCTATTCGCCGGTATTCACGAAACAGCCGCCCGCCAATTGCGAGCATGACGTCTCGAAAATCGAGGTCGATTATGTCCGCTTCCTCGCGGATGCTGAAATTGATTGGCCAGTATTTCTTTTGAATTTCGGAATTGCTTAACAAGTGCAGTAATTCGGTTGACTTGCCGCAGCCGCGGTGCCCGGAGAAAAAGAATTTAGGGGGGCGATAAAAAGGCGCCAATAGTCCATCGACGAGTTCAGCGATCGGATTGCCTGGCCTGTCAATATAGAAAGGATTCGGCTTTCCGCTCTTTTCAGGCTTTAGAGGCAGGTCCAACTCGAAATTCAGCCATGCCCGGTCAAAATCATTTGCTCTGATGTAATCAAGGTTATTCATGGTTTCCTTCACAGATGAATTCAGCAAGAAAATAACTTATATATGTAAACAGTATGGATCGCAGAGATAAGAACAACTGGAAAAGGTGCATATATTATTGCGGAAATTGACGACGGCTGCTTTGCTTCGGGTGGTCAATTATGACCGTTGAGATTTGTTTATTTGATACCACTTAAGCCTCACTTAATCTGTGCCTGTCGAGGCGAGACCTGTTCGGATTGCGTAGAGTGCGGCCTGGGTGCGGTTTACAACGTGGAGTTTATTGAGGATGCTACTGACATGTTTGGCGATGGTGCGTTCGTGGACTACCAGCGCATCGGCGATTTCTTGGTTACTGAGACCGCGCGCGATCAAGCGCAGGGCCTCTAATTCTCGGTGGGTTAACGTTTCATTGGCTAGACCTGTCTCCGATGAATGGTCAAATTCATGAATCACTTTCATGGCAATTGAAGGATGGATCGAAGCCTGATTGTGGGCCACATCGCGGATTGATTGTAGAAGCTGCAGGCGCGTTGTATCCTTCAACATATATCCAAGAGCGCCTGCCTTAATTGCCTGATAGACCCGATCGCTTTCTGCGAAACTTGTTAGAACCAGAATTCGCGCACTTGGCACAACCAATCTCAGCTTGGGAATAGTTGCAAGACCGTCCTGAAAGGGCATAACCATATCCAGGAGTATTACATCTGGCTTGGTCTTGCAAGCCACTTCAACGGCCTGAACACCATTCTCTGTTTCACCAACTACTTCCATGTCTGAGGCGAACCTCAAGATAGCCACTATGCCTTCTCGGACTACATTCTGATCTTCTACAACAAGGATACGAATTTTTTTCATGTTGACGACCTGCCTCGGTGAACGTCTTTAAATTTCAACTGTTTTCGATGTGAGTTTTTTATTCCTTCTAGAATGTGTTACTGCCGTGTTGCTACGGTTAGTGTTGAAAACCGGGTCGCGTTTGAATCGGCATCCTGTAATTGAACCTCTTGTTTATGCCACAGATCGACAGACCAAATTTCAAAATAATCGCCTTGGCCTATAAATAGAACTTCCTTGTTCAAGTTAGCAAACTCTATCAATCCGGCAGGGATGGTAATATAGCCGTCATTATCCGCTCCTGATCGATCTGCCGTGCTTAATATCATGCGGAGCAATAAACGCGCAAGCGGATCTGCGATATTCAGTGACTTTACTCGTCGATAGATTTCCTCAAAAGCGCCAGTTGTGAGCACAAGCAGGTTGCGGTCGAATCCTTGTGTCATGAAGACGCCATCCAAGATTTGCTCTCTGAAAGGAGATGGAATTGACAGGCGGTTTTTGGCATCCAATATGGAGGTATATTTTCCAAGGAACAATTTTTTACTCCTAAAAGAGATATTAGGTTTTCGTATCGTTGATTAGTATTATAGGGAGTCTGCCTTTCATGGGAAACCCCAAAAGGAGGCCAATTACAATAACCTTATGACCAGTAAAACCATGATTCTGCATGGTCACAAATGACCATGCAGAATCATGGTTTGAATAACGCCTGGTCATGATGATTGTCATGCTCAAAGAAATCGCCGATTTATGTTTTTTAGGATGGAGCGTGTTTGATGCATTTTAAACAAAAAGCCCGCCTGTTTTGATTACCACAGGCGGAGATCTGATGCATCAGCACTCTGTTTTCTTAATCTAACCTCGGGGTTGGGTCAGTCCCTCCCGAACGGCGTATAATGCTGCCTGCGTCCGATTTGCAAGTTGAAGTTTCTCGAGGACACTGCTGACATATTTAGCCACAGTTCGCTCGTGAACGAAAAGTTCCTCAGCAATTTCCTGATTGCTAAGACCCTTGGCAATTAATCGTAAAGTCTCCAATTCTCGCGGCGTGAGTGGATCGGCCGTATACATTAGATGAGAGGGGTGATTTATTTCATGGATGACTTTTAGTGCAATGCCGGGTGGAATGGAAGCCTGGCCGTTCGCAACATCGCGAATGGCTTGAAGTAATTGTACGCGCGTTGCATCTTTGAGCAAATAGCCTAGCGCCCCAGCTTTGATGGCTTGATAAACCCGATCACTTTCCGCAAAACTGGTTAGTACCAGGATTCGGCTGTCAGGTAATATCTCTTTTAGCTTGGGGATGGTTGCCAAGCCGTCCAGTTTGGGCATGACCAGATCCAGGAGAATTACATCCGGCATGGTCTTCTGCGCTAATTGTGTAGCTTGGATACCGTCGCATGCCTCTCCAACAACTTCCATATCTGGCTGGAGGGAAAGGATGGTCGCGATACCTTCTCGAACAACACTTTCGTCATCTACAACCAAAGCGCGAATCTTCTTCATAATTAATTATTGTCTCCGGCTCGTTAATTCTACAGTTTCATCTCTGCGAAGTCTGATTATTATTCTAGTTCCTTCACCAGGCTGGGATATTACTCTAAATTTTCCGCCAGCTTGTAACGCCCGTTCCCTCATATTAATTAACCCCAACCCGCCTCGACCTACATTTTGGAGATCGAAGCCGCGTCCATCATCCAAAATTTTCAGTGTAACATAGCGGGTTCCTTGTTTAAGGGTGACTGTGACAGATTTGGCATGAGCGTGGCGCAAAACATTGTTGAGAGCTTCTTGTGCAATGAAATACAGAGCGATTTCTTTCTGTTTAGATAACGAGATGTTTTCATCCGCCAAAAACCTGGCCTTAATATCAGCTCTGCCTTCAACTGCTGCAAGACGATGATGCAATGCTGAAATGAATCCGTCTTTTTCAATCTCGGTGGGTTGCATTTGAAATAGAAACAGACGCATTTCCTTGACTGCCTGCCGGGCATTTTCCCCTATTTTTACCAGTACCGCTGATGGATCGACAGAAGACCCGGCTTCCATAGCTGCCTGCGCGGCTTCGGTCAACGTAACCAAGCCATATAGCTTTTGACTAACAGAGTCGTGAAGATCGCGCAACAAACTCTGGCGTTCTGAAAGGGCAATGGCCAGTTTACGACGCTGTTCACTGTCTATCAGGGTCGCGAAGTGATCCGAAATCATGGTCAGACGGACAATCTCATCTTGACTAAAAACAGGGCCTTCTTTCCTGGCCAAACATATAAAGCCTAGAAATTTGCTTTCCTCACCAGCTTGAGTAACAAGAGGGATTGTCAGGAGGCAAGAAAGACCGATTTCTTGCATGGCAGGTGGGAGGCGCGAATCGTCTTGAATGTTTTCGATCAGGAGGGTTTGGCGATTTGTAAGGACCCATTTTGCCAAAGGAGTCGACATTGGCATATAAGTCAACTCAGCGGCTGCTTCGGCGGACAGGCCGAAGTGGGATGCAAGGGACAACCTCTGGTCGCTGCCTTCCTGATTCCTTTCTCCCATCAAAAAGACTGCAACGATTTGACTTCGGAATGGATAGATGATCTGGTAAATAAACTCTGAAAGAAAATCATTCAGATCGATGGCGTTGATGGCCGCACTTGAAATTGAATTCAATAAAACGAACATTTCATCGTGTGCCGTTTGACGGGCATCTGCTGCAAGTCTTCGTTCTGTGATATCTCGCCATACGATCAAATGTCCGGAAATCCGAGCATTGTGATTTATTATCGGAGATACACGAATATTCATATACCGCCATCCCTGTTGTGATTTTAGGCTCCGCTTCATTTCCAATTCTTGGTTGCCTCTTAACGTTTGTCCCAAGCCAGGCAGATCGCTCAAGATGGATGTGATAGGGTGACCATAGACTTTATCGCGCGAGAGGCCGACGATGCTTTCGGCAGCCGGATTAATATCCACGACAACGTCTTGAGTGTTCAACACAATCCAGCCATCATTTATCCCATCTACAACTGCATCGCGCGTTACCGGGACGGTCTCAATCAGCCTCTGGCTGAAGAGAGCGTATGAAAACCCAAGCCCAGTGAGAGTAAATGCTAAGAGCGGTGTCACATTTTGAGGGAACGGGTTCAGCCCTACAACATTAAGCATCCGGTCGAGTAGAGGGGCTATTGACCCAGCCAGGATGGCCCATGAGCGGAAAAAGAGGGAACGCGGTTTTCGGATATATATATCTAGTAACAACAAGACACTTACGCCAGTCAGGTTAAATACATATAAAGTGGTAATTCTTCCCCACACACTTCCAGAAAAATCGAGGGATTCCAACGCACTTTGATTATGAAAAAGGATAGTGCCCCACGGTTCAATCCAAAATAATAGTTGAGTGACTAGTGGCATGACTCCGAGCAAGATGATTGCAGGGCGGGTAAGATGATTAGTATGGTAGGTCCCTGAAAGGACGAACGTTAATTGTGCGGATGCCGCACACGTCATACTAAAGAACAGGATGGCTATCCATAATTTATTTAGAGCGACATTTATCTGAATTTCATATAAAAGGTATGAATATGACCAGATGATCAGGGACAAAGAAAGAACTGTCAAACTGATCGCACCTGGCACCTTAGACTTTCGATGTGCGATGAAAGCCATAGCCAATGCTATGCTGAGGTTTATTAAGGAGAGGATAACCTTGTAATTCATCTTCTTTTCAGCTCGATTCAATCAATGTCGGTTGACTTACTGATCTTTGAATAATATATGTCCCGCGAAATGGCTTCAAAAGTTTCAAAATACTGTTAATTTCAGCTTTTCTCGGGGCAAAAAAATTATCGAAAATCAGTAAGATGAGCCTTCGAAAAGTGAGCCGCCGAACATGATCTGGGCATTGAAATTGCGTCTGATATCTGCCTCGGAAATTTTTCCCGAAATTAAGGCAGCTCTTAATAAGCCCAACGACTTTTCAGACTTTCCATGAAAGGCTTCCTCGTAAAGCTCAGTGAAAAAAAGTTGATCTCCTGCATATTTGCAGGCAATCCTGATTTGGCTGACAGATTCGTCTGTCAGACCCAACATATAATAACAGATTGCCAGTGATTCGTAGAAAACCGAAGAGGTCGGTGCAAGTTCTATTGCCCTTTTGAAAATTGGGACCGCCTCATCCAGTTTTCCTGCGGCCGTGTAGATCCATCCCTGGCGATTCCAAACTCTCGCCTCGGTTGTGCTTAGATTGACAGCTTTTTTACTTTCGGAAATTGCATCGAAATTTTTTCCAAGCGTACAAAGTGTAGTGCCCAAGTTTATTCTTAGGATGCCGTCACCCTGGTTTTGGACAATCAGATCTCTGTAAATCCCATCTGCTCTTCTGTATTCCCCTTTTTCGTAGTAAAGGATCGCTATCCCATTCATCAACCACGTCCGAATGATGGATAATTCAGAACGATGGACGAGATCGATCCCAGACTCGAATAGCTCTAATGCCTTCGTGGTGTCTCCTAAGATCCAATAAAGGTATCCTATTGTATAAAGAAGTTCTACGCGCGATGATAGTGCCTCGGGACCATTTGGCAATTCCATCAAAAATCTCTTATAAGTCGCGATTCTCTCTTTCACATTTTCAGACACTTCATTAATGTTCTGTCCATGCCAGATCAATAGTCCGGCAGGCAGCTTGATTCTCCCGCCAGTACGCGATGTAGCAAATTCAACCACTTGGTGACGGAATGCCCAAAAATCAGGTGCATAAGCAGGCAGATTTAGCGCTTCGGTTCTCGTCAACCAAAAAACAGCCTTGATGTGATTTTCCACCAGGATTTCCCGGTCCATGTTTAAATTCCTATATGTGTCTTTTCCGTCCGGACCTCCGCCCCAGTTAATATTTGAAATGAAAAAAACAATTTTATCTCTGTTGCTAAGATTTAAAATTTGTTGGAAAATAAAAGGCGAACGGCCGCTGACTTCTATTTTAATAACGCTAATGCCGAGTTGTTGTAGCTTGTTCTTAAGATCATTTTCTGCTTTAATTTGGCCGGATTTTGATTTGCAAATTGCCAGTAAAATGCTTGGCCTATTCCATTGAATTGCAAGTTTGAGTTCTTCAAGCAGAACACTTATATTTTCCGCAAAAGATTTCCTGTCTGGAAGCGTCATAACCGACCCTCTATTCGAATAGGGGATTTAGCAACTAGGAGAAACATCTGACAACTGGTTTAGAATTACTCAACGTCACTCAATTTATATAGGAAGTATATTGCCTTGAGGGGGAAACGGGTATGTGCTTCCCTGCTCAATTTATCATAATTTACAGTCCATAAATTAAAGAATCTCTCCAAATCCCAAAGTGTGGTTTTTGAGAAAGCATCTGACCTGGATTTCTCCCAGGCCTCATTTGTAAACCCGCCGGTGGATACGTATAATCCATAATCATTTGGGCCCAAAATTGATGAAAAAGTTTTTAGACCTTCCATAGTAACGGCTTGGCCTGTATGCTTAACTTGAACAAGAATACGCGCTCCCCCGACTTCCAGTGGATCTACATGGGCAACAATATCAATTTGTCCGTGATCCTTTTCAGGAGGTGTCACCCAACTTATATGATATCCCCTGATTATTAGAAGATCCACGATCAGTGTTAGAAATTCAGTGCGGTTTGTAGTCTGGAGGAATTTTTGAATTTGCGCCCAGGTTTCTTCTGTTGCTTCCTCGGCCACCATGTTGTACAAAGAAGCATTTTGTCTGCGTTCCTCAAAGAGCATCAGAGCTTCTTTATATAGTTCCTGTGCATTAGAGTACCTTTTGCCTGCCCGCCGTCCTTCTTCGGTGAGATACCAACGCCCTCTGTCATCTTTGAAGAGCCAGCCGGCTTTGACGAGCGGGACTGTGGCGAGTCGAATAATTACGCGCTCGTATCTCGGCATATTTGTCGAAGGGGAATAACCTTTTTCGTATTCCGCAAGTTGTGTGATCTCTGGTAAGACCGCCAGGATATCTTTTGCAGACATGCCCTCTGGCCTTGTCCACAGCAATTCATACATACTGCGTAGAAGTTCGTCAATCCTGCTAAGAGTGATATCTGCCATATATACAAATCTCAAATGCTAGTATAGTATCAACGACCCTTTGTTGCAAGGAGCTCTAGAATAGGGCAATCATATCCAATTGTTTGAGACGGGAACTTTGAGGAGATAATCCTCTTTCCAATAGGCTTGAAGTTGTTGGGGGTGAATAGCGCCTTTGGCAGTTTTCCCCTGTTTGCCGCGCCTTGCCGCAGGCACAAGTGATCAAATCTGACTGAGGTTCGTCGATATCCGATGGCGGCGTTTGGCAGGAAGCCGAATCGAACAAGTAACTTGATAAACCGGTAACAGGATTGCTTGTGTCAACCGATCTTATCAGAAAGTTGTGTATGTGGCATGGTAGGTGTGTACCTGATTAGCAACGTTTTGTTTAATCGTTTTCATTTTCCAGAAAGCACGTCTCGAATGGCAAAGTACGCGGGCTTGGGATTTAAGTCATCATCGAAAGGTGTTGGGTCTGCGTCAGGCGAAGTGCGTTCCAGCCACGAGTACTTATCGCCAAAACCCCAAACGGCAAAACTCTTACACACTCCCGATTCAAGACACGCCGAGAACATGTCCCGATAAATCTCGGCTTGCCTGGCGTATCGTTCCTCTTGCGTGCCTGGCACGTCCTTCATGTCCACATCGATTTCCGTGACATAGACGGGGAGGCCATAACTTTGCATCGTCGCGATCACATCCTGCTTGGTGTATGGTTTTGTCGCCTTGAGATGCATTTCCAGACCCACACCGTTGATCAACCCTTTCGATTTAAGCCGCTGAACGATTTGGCGCGTCAACAGCGTTGTTTCGCCGTTCGATGTCTCATTATCGCCGTTGTTAAAAATCAACAATGCCGCTGGATCGGTCTCGCGCGCGATCTGGAACGCGAGGTCAATATAGTCATAGCCGAATTTTTGGTAAAAGACATCCACCGTTTGATAGGGTGGGAGATACGGGTCTTCGATGACGATGTACATTCCAATGCGCCCTTTGTAGCGGCTCATCACCTGAGTGATATACAAACGCAGGATTTGCTCCAGTTCGTCGCGCGAGAAATTGCCATTTGCAAGCCAATCGGGGATGTACGGTGGAGCGGCGAGTAACAATGGGTGTCCGCAGATCGCCATGTTCTTTGATTGGGCGAATGCCACCTGCTCATCGGCGAATGCAAAATTGAATTGCCCCTGCTTCGCTTCTACGTATTCCCAGAGGAATCCCGAGGTCATGACGGCCAGGTTGAATTCCCTGGCCGCGATTTCCTTCCACCTGGCATCCGAAAACTGCTGCCCATTCAAATATGTTCCGATCTGGATTTGTTTTTTCTCTGCACATTCGCGCAGAGTTGTGGTACATGGCGTCGGCGTGATTGTAGCAGTCGGTGCAAGCGTGGTCGTCGGTAAGGTAATAAGCGTTGGCATCTCCGTCGGCGCCGGTGGTATCTTTGGGATACCGCTTCCGCAAGCAATTGTGGCAACACATAGAACCACGATCGCTGAGCAAAGATGGCGACGAACCCTCTTATGGATTGCTCTATTCGTGTTCATGAGGAACCTCCGCTCTGGCATCCCGCAATCCTCAAACCTTCAACTGCCCCAAATGAGAGCAACTTGGGAAGCGGATCGCTGTAGCTTGTGTGGAGCACAATCTTGCTACTTTGATGCCAGGATTCATTGCACTTCGAATGGCAATATCTCCACAAGGGTATCCCCAACCCAGAATTTAAATGCATACTTCCCCGGGATCATCGTTGAGAGACTTCCGGGTGGAAAGAATATTGCTGCGATACCTGGTTTGTGCAAAGTTGCAATATTTATTTTTTGTGCCAATAGGTACGCTTGCTTGTTGATCTCAAAAACATTGCCATTCAAAACGGTCAAGTCTTTCTTGGCGTCAATGTAAACGGCGACTCGATCACTGGTAGCAAACACAGTTGTGGGCTGCATATTGCTGATAATGATACTGTTAAAGTACTCCTGGAACAATTCTGCATTGGGATATTCGGGGAGTGCAGGCATGCCGATCTCGGTGGTTTGAACCTGCACGGGCCACACTGCGACTATTTGGTCGTTAACTCGGAACCTGAGCTCGTACTTGCCTGGTGCCGATGTAAATGCTGTGCCAAAGAATTGGCAGAACTGAAAAACGTCGACCCGATCAAGTCGAAATTCCTTGTTCAAGGTTTCAGTTCGCTTGATCGGGTCATAGATCGAAGCGCTGCCCTGCATTCCTTTTTTGATGTCAAGGATGGGGCAGATTTTGTCGTCAGTTTTGAATATGGTACTCGTTGGAGCATTCGTCAAATAGAGTTCGTTGAAGTACGCCTTGAACGTCGCTTCGTCCGGTTTTTCAATGGGCGTCAATGTCACAGTGGGTGATGGAGTGGCTGTCTTTGAAGGAACGGTTGCCGTTGCTGCAGGTGTGTCTGCGGGGGAGGGGGTAGGGCTGGGGGTAACGGTCTGGCAGGCGAACAAAAGCAATGTGAATGTGACCAACAGAGCGATCTTCTTCATATTAGCATCCATGGATGATTATATATCAGAATTAAATGCAGAATATCGCTGACTGGCATAATCCGTGTGAAGCCGTGACCCGCGGTAGAATCGAACCTTGCCACAATACCTCTTAGTGACTAAGTGGCTGATTGCATCTTGAAGCTGTCCCAGGAGTAGGTAAGGTTTCTCGTGCCGCGTAACACCCCTCGCGAAGCACCCCTGGAGCGTAGTGTATGGGGAGGAGCGGCAGCGGATGGGGCAGCGTCTCTCGCGAAGCACCCACGGAGTGTCGCACCGCCTCGCGTATCACCCTGTGTTTTCATGAGATAAGCGGGCTGGGTTCTTCCGGGGTAGCTGAAAGTACGACGCCACCGGGACTGGCAAGACAAGACTGCGTAAAATCACTTTTTCTACCAAATGGCCGCCGCGTACCACCGCCGGAGGTGGTCAGGTGCAGCCAGTGTTCGGCGGGTCTTATCCATTTTGGGCTTCGTTCGTCTTGAATTTCGCTTTGCCTTATCTTCAGACTCGCCGCTAATATGGATGGATCACCCATGGGAGACCTAGGATAGTTGGCGTTGTTCTGTTTGTCGTGAGTTGAGTGATTTGAGAGGCTTTAATGGTTCTGAGTTTATCACCGTCTTTCATCCGACCGTGACTGATATAGAACCTGGCTACTTGCTAAGGAATTAAAGGAGCCTTCGGTATTGCCATCCTGATCCAAAACGAGAATAGTCCCGTTGGTATTTACGCCACAGACGTTGGTGCCTATAGGAGTTTCAATCGCGACTCCAATATGGAAAGCATCCCATCCATTTTTTTCCAAGAAGTAGCACTCGAGCGTGACGAGACCATGCACATCATCAACGCCATTCTGATAGACCAGCCATGCAGGAGAGTAGCAAATCTCCCCACAATTTTTGGCATCCCATGCGTCATCGCGTTGTATGTTGTTTGCCATGAATGCGCTGACCTTAGATACAGTATTTAAGCAAGGCACGATTTGCTCGAAGGTAAACCTCTCCCTTGCGCCGGGGTCTGTTGTGCCAGCGCATGCATCGGACGTCTTGGTCATGAGCGGGGCTGAAGGGCCACAGGCTGACAAGGTAAATACTAAAAGTATAGCGATTGAGCATATGCGTCTCATGTTTACTTCTCCTTTCATCAAACGTGTTCACACAAGTCTCTTAGGCTCCGCTGAATGGTCGAGCTCAACGGAGCGGCGATGATAGACCCAAACGGTTGCCAATCCAAATGCCTGCGATAGAGACCGGCCAGTTAACCGCGACGTAGCCGCGTCCGCTGGAGGCGATGTTGGGCAGCTTGTTTGCATGTGGATCTCTCCTGACTTAACTCGACGCTAATGTTAGAAAGATCTCTATTTACGACCAATCCAGCGGTAGACTGTCGCCGCATACATCCGGTATTGTTCACCAAACTTGGCAACAAGATACCTTTCCTCCGGTGCGATGAGAATGTAATGACAGGCAACCATCGATGGTATCAGAATGATGAAAACCCAAAGGGCATTAAAGGCGAGAGAAATCCCTGCCAGAAACAAAACGCCACCAAGGTAGAGGGGATTCCGTGAGATAGCGAAGACACCCGTGGAAATGACCTGGCTGGTGGGAAGTCCGGGGTCGGTCGGTTGACCATACCGTGCAAACTCACGACGCGCAAGAACGACAAGACGAATACCCACAACGATGAGAACCGCACCTGCGACGATGCGGGCTGGTGTGATGAATCCGTGTGGGAGTGAGATAGGTACAACCAGTTGCAAGGCGATCGCAACAAGAAAAGGAGTGCCAAAGACGACCTCAAAGATTTGCCACCAACTTTTATGCGCGACATCATTCGACATTCTGTCTCCAATCCTTCAAATTCCCTAAATCAATTAGGATATTAGACCACCGTAGATTAGAAATATTAACTTTATTATAGGCAGTTTTCTCCTTAAATCAACAGGCCGCGTCCATTTGACGCGGCCTGACTGATCACTGGACACTGATTACTGCCTGCACTGCCGTTCGCTGCGCGAAGACGCAGTGCGGCAGGCACACGTGAAAACTGGCCTAACTCACCTTGCCTGTGATGGTCGCCATTTTTAATTCACCGATAGCCTTGGTGATTTGAATATCGCGCGGGCAGGACATGGTGCAATTGAATATGGTGTGACAGCGCGCCACGCCCGAAGTCTCGCTGACGATTTGCAGGCGTTCGCTCGCGGCTTCGTCTCGGCTGTCGAAGATGAAGCGGTGCGCCGTGACCAGCGCGGCGGGGCCGAGATAATCGTCACTGCTCCAGAACGATGGACAGGATGTGGTGCAGGCCGCGCATAAAATGCACTTGGTGGTTTCGTCAAAGCGGGCGCGTTGTTCGGGAGACTGGAGCCGCTCTTTCCCGTCGGCGGGAAGCGGGCTTTCGTTGATGAAATATGGGAGCACCTTCTTGTAGTTGTCGAAGAATGGTTCCATATCCACGATCAAATCCTTGATGACTTTCAAACCGAGCAAAGGTTCGACCGTGATCTTATCACCCACATCGCGTACCAGCGTTTTGCAGGCCAGCATGTTGCGTCCGTTGATGCGGATGGCGTCCGAGCCGCACACGCCGTGCGCGCATGAACGTCGGAACGAAAGCGTACCGTCGTTGTGACCCTTCACTTTTTCGAGCAGGTCAAGGATGCGGTCGGTTTCAACGGCTTCGAGTTTATAAGTCTCGTAATGCCATTTCTTGTCCACTTCGGGGTTGTAGCGGAAGATTTTAAGTGTGACTTCCATCGTCATGTTCCTCTTCAAATAGTATCGGGTTTCGATACGCTCCCTTCGGTCGCTACTCAACCCGCGTTAGAAACGGTGGTCGAGTAGCCCCGAGTGTTCTTCGAGGGGCGTATCGAGACCGCCTCTACTAATAAACACGTTTCTTGGGTTGGTATTTCGTGATGACGACCGGCTTGTAGTCTATATTGACTTTGCCATCTTTTTTCGAGACCAGTGTGTGCTTCAACCAGTTCCGGTCATCGCGTTCGGGGTAATCTTCGCGTGAATGTCCGCCGCGTGACTCTTTGCGGTTCACGGCGCATTCCCCGATCACCTCGGCGATTTCCAACATGTTTTCCAATTCCCAGGCGTTGAGCAATTCCGTGTTGAAGACCTTGCCGGTGTCGGTCACGCGCACATGTTTGAAGCGTTCCTTCAACTCGCGGATCTTTTCAATGGCGGCCTTCATATCTTTTTCGTTTCGATAGATACCGACCTGATCGAACATGACCTTCTTCATTTCGTTGGCGATATCGAAGGCGTTCTCTTTGCCGGACCCGTTCCTAAGCGAATCAAACTGGGACCTCGCATCGGACTCCGCGTCGTCGGGCAGTTTCTGAAAATCGGCCTGGTTCGCGTACTCCGCCGCATTGAGTCCCGCGTGCTTGCCGAACACGACCAGGTCGAGCAGGGAATTACAGCCCAGGCGGTTGCCGCCGTGCACTGAAACGCAGGCACATTCGCCCGCCGCGTACAGTCCGGGGAAAGCTGTGCTCTTACTGTCAGTTACAACCTGACCATATTTGTTGGTGGGGATGCCGCCCATCGTGTAGTGCGCGGTCGGCTGGATCGGCATCATCTGGGTCATCGGGTCGATGCCGAGATAGACGCGGTTGAAGTCCACGATATCCGGCAGTTTCTTGAGCAGTTCATCCGCGGTGATGACGTACGGCGATCCGTCTGTATTTGTGCGTCCATCCATGGCCGCGTATTTGACGACCGACTCAGGACGCACATCGAGATAAACGTAGTTCGAGCCGTTGACACCGCGTCCCTCGCGGATCTCAGTATAAATGGCGCGGCTGACAACATCGCGCGAGGCCAGGTCTTTGATCGTGGGGGCATACTTCGGCATGAAGCGTTCACCCTTGCCGTTGATGAGAATGCCGCCTTCACCGCGCACGCCTTCGGTGATGAGGATGCCGAGTTTGTAAATACCGGTTGGATGGAATTGGAAGAATTCCATATCCTCCAAGGGCAGACCTTTACGAAGAAGAATGGCCGCGCCGTCGCCGGTGTAAGCGTAAGCATTGGATGTCACTTCAAAGATGCGGCCATGTCCGCCGGTGGCGAAGATGACGGCTTTGGCGTGGATCGTATGCAGTTCGCCTGTAGCGAGTTCAACAGCCACCACGCCCGCGGCCTTGCCGTTGACGATCAATAGATCCAGGACTTGATATTCGTCGAAGAAGTTGACCTTGTTCTTCAAACACTGTTGGTACAGCGTTTGGAGAATCATGTGACCTGTGCGGTCTGCGGCATGGCAGGCACGCCGCACGGGTTTACCCGTCTCGTTGTTGGTGTGCCCGCCAAATGGTCGCTGGGAGATGCGGCCTTCGGGCGTGCGGTCGAAGGGCAGGCCCATGTGTTCGAGTTCAAGCACCGCTTCGGGCGCTTCGTAACACATGAACTCGATGGCATCCTGGTCGCCGAGATAATCCGAGCCTTTGACCGTATCGTAAGTGTGCCAGTCGGGATTGTCTCCCTCGAGGTTGCCGAGCGATGCGGCAATGCCGCCCTGTGCCGCGCCCGTGTGCGAACGCGTGGGATAAAGTTTGCTGATGACAGCCGTCTTGGCACCGCGTGAAGCGTAGAGACCCGCCATGAGTCCCGCGCCTCCCGCGCCGACGACGACCACGTCGAATTGATGAGCATTCATTTTACTTACCATCCTAGAAAGTCCAGAGAATGTAGAGACCTATGCCGCTCATGGTCAGCATCATGATGATGCTCAGATTACGAACAATCCGGCGGCCGCGTTCGCTGACGATGTAATCATCCGCGATGACCACCAGTCCATGCACGCCGTGTCCAACCGCAACGAGCAGAAGCGCACTGCCCACCAATCTCCAGAAGGGAGTTGACCAGGGCGCGACGTCCGGCACGTTTGTATTTTGTACATGGGTAACGTTGGGCATGAAGCCCCAGCGCATAATGTCTGCCATGTTCATTTGAGTGCGCGCACCCATGATCAGCGCGCCGATGACCGCGATCAGGATCAATCCATACATGGCCAGCGCAGTGAGACGCGTAACCATCCACATGAACATTTCGAAGTTAAGTCCGCGTTTGGCGAGCGTGAGAGTTTTGGATTTTGTTTGCATGTCTAGCCTCCCAGCCCGGCACGCACGATCACGTAGACGGCAAATCCATACAGAGGCAGGAAGACTGCCCATTCCAGCCAAATGGCTTCGCGCGAATGCTCGATCAATTTCGGGAACAGGTCGAGGATGGTGATCCGTAAGCCATTGATGGCATGGAACAACACGCAAAAGAAAATAAAAAGCTGGAATATCCAGTTTTCGTAAATCCCGTTGACGAACACCCCGCCCTTTCCACCCAGGAACGACGCCAGAATATGCGTTGTTACGAAGATCGCGATGCCCAGCCCGCCGATGCGATGCAGAACGAAAGTCAGCATTGGACCTTGCCCTTTATATCGCAGGGCTGTGGACAGGCTGACATTTCTTTTCAGGCCCATCTACGCCTCCTTGAAAAATTGGTTTTGTGACATGAGCACATATTTTACCTCTTTCAGAGCCATCTTTTGTAATATTTTGAAAAAAGTTTACTGGTTGGTCCTGCGCTTTGGAGACAACAAATCAGCGAGCGGACAGGGAAAAACAAATATAATCCTTGTGGCTCGGTCTCTCAGTAATGGATTTGTCCAGAACAGAAAGTGACAATCATCCTCGTTATTTCAGTCCACACTTCCTCTAATAAAGGGCTGATAGACCTTTATAATCCAGATACAAATCTGTAATTTTGTAAAAGCCATATCGTTCTAATCGAATTGTTTTGCCATTGCGAGGAAACCGCCTCACTTTCAAAGTGTCGCTTGCAGTGGAGTCACATAGGTTGGAGGTGTGTATGTCGAATAGTGAGTTGAGCCGCCGAGACTTTATCAAAGTCACGACCGGCATCGTTGGGGGATTAATCGGAGTCGCGGTCGGGCTGCCGGCTGTGGCCTATTTGCTCGACCCCGCTTTCAAGTCCGGTGGAAAAGAAGCGTGGATACCCATCGGCAAAATTGCGGACATGGAGATCGGCAAGCCGTATCCGTTCTCGTTCACGCGTGTCCAAGTCAATGGTTGGGAACGCACGTCCACCAGCCACGGCGGGTTTGCCATCCGCAAATCGGAAGACCCCAAGGATATCGTCATGCTGAACAGCCGCTGCACGCATCTGGGCTGCACCGTTAACTGGAAGGAAGACGCGCAGGCTTTTCTTTGCCCGTGCCATGATGCGAAGTTCAGCAAAGAGGGCGTTGTGCTGGATGGCCCGCCGCCGCGTCCCCTCGACCGATATGCGGACTTCCGTTTAACCGATGACGGCACGCTGGAAATCTTTTACAAGGAAAGTTAAATCATGTTGAAAAAGGTTTTTGAATGGTTGGATGAACGTCTCGGCCTGAACGAACTTTATAAAAACCTGCTTGACCGTCCGGAACCGACGGGCAATTGGTGGAACACGCTTGGCTCGGCCAGCCTGTTCCTGTTTGTGATGCAAGGCCTGACGGGAATCTTCCTGACGGTCTATTACACGCCCTCACCCGACCACGCTTACGACAGCATCAACTACATTATGAATGGCGTGGCGTTTGGCTGGTTGATCCGCGGCATCCATCATTGGGGTGCAACGTTGATGGTGGTGATCGTTTTCATTCACATGCTACGCGTGTTCGTGACAGCCTCCTTTAAATATCCGCGCGAACTGACGTGGTTGATCGGCATTGGCCTGTTCCTTTTGACACTGGGCATGGGCTTCACCGGTTACCTGCTTCCGTGGAATCAAAAGTCGTTCTGGGCCACCACCGTCGGTACACAGATCGCGGGAACCGTCCCCTTCATCGGCGACTTCATTCTCAAGGCCCTGCGCGGCGGCCAGAACCTGAGCGCGCTCACCCTGCAACGCTTTTTCTCCGCCCACATCTGGATGTTGCCTGCCGGGCTGGCTGGCTTGATCGGTGTGCATTTGTATCTCATCATCAAGCACGGTGAGTCACATTTCCCAACCAAGGAAGATTAACTGCGCGCTGAGCGGACACTGAGCGAAGCCGAAGTGGAAGTCGAAGCGCTTTTCAAACACCCTTCGACTGCGGGCTTCGCCCTCCGCTCAGGGAGACAAATTATGAACGACGAAACCAAAAAGAAAATAAAAGAACGTTACGAACGCGAAGCCAATAAAGGTGAACGTTTCTGGCCCGACAGTATTTACAAAGATATCATCGTCTCGCTTGGAATTTTGGTCCTGCTGATTTTGCTGGCGACCTTCCTGGGCGTGGCGGCTGAACCGAAAGCCGACCCGACCGACACGGCTTACATCCCGCGGCCTGAATGGTATTTTCTGTTCCTGTTCAAGTTCCTGGCCTTATACGGACAAATTCCTCTGCTCGGCAAAATCGAATGGATCGCCACGGTTGCCATTCCCGGCATCGCCATTTCAGTCCTGACTCTTCTGCCTTTTATCGAACGCAGTCCAAACCGTTATTATGGCAAGCGCGCCCTGCCAATTTCCATCATGACCATCATGGTGGTCGGCATCGTGCTATTAACCTTGGTGTCTGACGTACCAACCGTATCAGAAACCGGCTCGAAACTGCTCGGCCTGCTTCAAGCGATAGCCGGATTGGTTATTCCCGGCCTGGCGATGATCTTGTTGTTGCTGTTGTCTTTTGTCTTCAAGAATACATCTCCCAAACCGATGATTTGGATAACCACCATTGCGTCCGTCTTAATGATCGGCGTGACAGGAACTGTGCTTAAGCTGGCACCCAAGCCTGCCGTACAGGAAACCGCCGTTGCAACAACCCTTACCGATCAAATTCTTGCGGGGCAGGATCTGTATTCCGTCAACTGCGTGGAATGTCACGGCGACGATGGCAAGGTCACAAAGATCGAAGGTGTGAAGGGACTGGAAGGCAAGGAGATTCCACCTATCAACGGTCCGGATGTTCTGCACACGCTCGACGATCCCACCATGGCTGAAGTCATCGCGTATGGCCGCCCGAACGCGGGCATGGTTCCGTTCGGTAAGGCTTACAACCCCGAAGGACTTTCCAAGAGCGAGATGGATTACATCGTCACGTTCATGCGCTATTCGTGGGATGACCGCTTTGAGATGCCAGCCGAGGTACTCAAGCCGCTCTTCCCGCCGTTGGCCGCTGGCGAAGCGCCTTCGTATGACGTGCACATTCAACCCATCGTCAAACGCTATTGTTTATCCTGCCATCGCGCGGGCAAGGAAAATAACAACTACCTGATGACAAGCTATGACGAAATCCTGAAGACCGGCGATCACAAGGATAATAATGTCATCGCGGGTGACGCGAACAGTTATTTGCTTCAAGTCATTCAAGGACATTCTATTCCCGATCCGAAAGACCCGAACAAGACTTTGATCCGCACCATGCCACCCAATGTCAAACTCAAGCCCAACATTGTGGATGCACTCGTGCGCTGGATCATGAATGGGATGCCACAAACAGCCGCAGACGCCGCGAAGCTCTCGGTCACGCCGACGCCGGGAGCGGCTCCCGCTGGAACGCCCGCAGTTACGCCGACACCTTAATCCGTTAATCGTCTGAATCAAAAAGGTCATCTCGTTGAGAGATGACCTTTTATTTTTTTTCTATTACCAATTACATGTGCTTGATGATCGCGTCGCCGAACTCGGAGCACTTGACTTCGATGGCGTTATCCATCAGGCGGGCGAAATCGTACGTGACGGTCTTGGCAGCGATGGCGCCTTCCATGCCTTTGACGATCAGGTCGGCGACTTCGGGCCAGCCCATGTAGCGGAACATCATCTCGCCGGACAGAATCACAGAGCCGGGATTGACCTTGTCGAGGTCGGCATATTTCGGCGCGGTGCCATGCGTGGCTTCAAAGATGGCGTGACCGGTTTCATAGTTGATGTTGGCGCCCGGTGCGATGCCGATGCCGCCAACTTGCGCGGCCAGCGCGTCGGATAAATAATCGCCGTTCAGGTTGAGCGTGGCGATCACATCGTAATCCTTCGGGCGGATCAGCGTGAATTGCAGACTGACATCGGCGATGGAGTCTTTGATGAGCAGCATGGACTTCCACTTGCCATTGCCGTGAGTGTCCCACAACTTGAGCGCTGCCTCGATCTCGCGTTTGATATCGTTCTGCTGGTCAGGCGACATCATGTCGAAGCCGGGGTCGCTCATCTTGGCGTTTTCTTCGACTGTCAGTTTGGCATTCTTTTCCTTGTTGCCAAGGATCCAGGTCTCGCGCTCGGTGACAATCTGGTTGCGGAACTCGCGTTTGGCGAGGGCATAGCCCCAGTCCTTGAACGCGCCTTCGGTGAACTTCATGATGTTGCCCTTGTGAACGAAGTTCACGCTCTTGCGCTTGTTTGTCAACGACCACTGAATGGCGGCGCGCACCAGGCGCTCCGTGCCTTCAATGGAAACCGGCTTGACGCCAATGGC
>Ga0172370_10001162_pt1 | contig 41047 bp, 41 predicted proteins | sample LakKiv5m_FD_114538 | JGI IMG/M metagenome (GOLD analysis project Ga0172370, IMG submission 114538) | Freshwater microbial communities from Kabuno Bay, South-Kivu, Congo - kab_022012_11.5m | ecosystem: Environmental > Aquatic > Freshwater > Lake | place: Democratic Republic of the Congo...
CCCACAGCTCATTAAACGACTTAACCCCGGAAGAATTTATCCGGCAGGAACAGGAGAAAATAGACGCTCTAAAAACGGTAAATCTCTAATTCCCAGTGGTACAATCAACGGGGAAAGGTCAGTGCGAAGCAAAGAACTCGTGAATAAACTCCGCGGGAAAATCAGTATACGATCCGGTACCGCGAAATTATGGGGGAAGATCCCTGCGTGGGAAATCGAACGTTTCTTTGGGCGAGCGCTTACCTTCTTACCGGGAACACAAGTCAATATTCTACTCCCGCTTCCCAGCTGATCTAAAAATAATAAGGACACATCCATTTTTCTAAAAAAATAGGATGTGTCCTTATTTATTCTAATACACGCCTTCGCGGCGTTAATGCTTTACAGAAGGTACTGTTTCAGGCGTTCCTTTTGTCTTTTCCGGAGAGACCACCAGATACCCTTTATTATTAGGCTGAGCTTGCGGAGCCGTTGTTGACGACGCACCCACCCCTGATGCCGATGGCGACGGAGAACTACTCTTGTTCGCATCCGTCTTCTTTTCTTTTTGCTCAGGTGATACTACCCCGGACGAAGCAGCCGGTGCTGCAGTGCCTTTGGATACGACAGGCACGCTCACCGCTTCTTTTTGCGGTAGCGCTACCGAAGCTTGCGATGGGACTGCCGGGACAGGAACCCCAGCAACGTCACTTTGCGCCGCAGCTGCCGGAGCAATGGCCTTTTGTTCAGCCCCAGGCTGCTTTTGCTCGTCCGGCTTCGCCGCTTCAGGCGCCGGCGCGGGCGACAATGCTTCAGACGCCTTCGATAATACATCTTTTATCTCGGCCAGGTAACGCTTGGCCTCATCCTGGTCGGGTTCCAAAAACAGCACAGCTTTGAAATCCTTTACCGCCTCCAGATAATTTTGCTGCTGGAAATAGCTCTTACCGGACAAGAGCCGGTTCGCGACTTCTTTTTTACGTTCTTCTTCAGCCTGCTTGCGTAAAGCTTCCAGGACTCGCTTGGCTTCCTCGTCCTTTTGTTTCTTGATCGTCTCTAACGCTTTGCGGGCGTCTTCATCGCCCTTTGCGGTCTCCAAAGTCTTCATTGCTTCGTCAACCAGGCCTTTGATCTCGGACAATAACATTTTTGCCTCGGAATTATCCGGATACACCAGCAATGACGCCTTTATCTCTTCGATCGCCTGCTGGTAATTATGTCCCTCATAAAATTTCTTGCCGGCAGCGAAGCGGGTCGAGAACTCTTTTTGCTTTGCTTCCACTTCCTGCCGTTTCTTCTCTTCGATCACTTTCTGCTTGGCGTCGTCCTCTTTCTTCTTCAGATGCTCCAAAGCCCGGCGGGTCTCTTCCTTCGTCCGGTCTATCGCCGCGCGTTCTTCTTCGATCGCGTACATCGCTTTATTCTTCAATTCATGGGCGCGCACGTTCTCCGGCTCGACCTTCAAAACTTTATTGACCACTTCCAGCGCGTTCGAGTAATTCGCCTCCACGATCAGTTCAGCGGCGTATTGCAGCATCGTATCGGTTTCCGCCTGTTTAATCTGCATTTCCAGTTTCTTCAATTTCATCTCTTCATCAAGCGCTTTTCGTTTACGCAGCAGCTCTTCTTCCAATTCTTTTCTGCGCTGCGCGTCCGGGTCGTTCTCTTTCTTCCGTGCCGCCAGATCCAAGTCCGCCGGCTTCCTCTGTAAAATACGCTCTACTCCACGCCGGCGCTTATTCCAGTCTTCTTTCCGCAGCCCGCTTATTTCATTGATAATGTCTCTCTGCATCGTTTCTTCTATCTTGATAATAAACTCCTGGGCCTCGCGGCTATACGCCTTCTTTGTTTCGCCGGCTTCCAGCTCCACAATTTTCTTAAAACAGAAAAGCGCCGCCGGGTTGTCTTTCTTCTCAAGATACTCTTTGCCCATATCCATATAGAGCTTGATATCGCGCTTACGTTCACGTTCTTTTATGACACTCTCATACTCATTGCCATAAACACTCTCAGTCTCCAGCCACTGCTTACGGTATGCCGCCTGTTCATCGTCACTATTCCCGGCGGGATAGAGGTTCGTGCCTGAATATCCACTCAGAACAAGACTCCCCAACAGCATGAGTAGGTACTTTTTACTTTTCATATCTCTTCTGGTTATACGGTTATCCTATTAATGACTCCCCCTAAAAACCCCGCGAATATACGTACACACGATCAAATATTCAAAATCCGGATCTAAAACCAACACCCTGCAGTCCATTCCCTCTCTTCGGTTCTCTCTAAGTACTCAGTACTAATGACTAATTACTTGTTCACTAATACTGCGGTATATCCAAAACCTGCTCTGGATACACTTTATCCGGATCGGTTATCTGCCGCAGGTTCTCTTTAAAGATCCAACGCCATTTGTACGGGTCGTTATAATAACGTTTGGCGATCTTCCAGAGGTTTTCATTTTTCTGGACCCGATGGACTTCTTGTGCGTGGCCTTTTTTCTTGCCGATTTCTTTTAATTGTACTTTTGTCCGTTCCAGCTCAGCTTCCGTGATCTTTGCTTTTGCTTTCGTCTTCACTAATTCATCCTGTAATTCGAGCAGGTCCTGATTCAGGCGATACCACATCTCTTCTTCGACTTCCACCATGCGCGGTTTCGCGCTGCTGCGTTTTTGCACCGATGTATCGACCATATCTGCCGGTGCCTTGGTACTTAAAGGAGTCCCCCTGTTGTTGTTTTGTTCGGCAATACTCAGCGTCATTACTGCCCCCCAGACGCCCAGGACGATGCCGATACCGACCACTATTAATTTCCTCATCGTTATTTCCCTCCTACTTTAAGGTTTCAGCAATGGAACTGAACACAAACTCAAGAAAACGGTTCATGGACAATAAGTATATTTTATGCCCCATCACCGGATATTTATTCTTTACCGCGGTATTGTAATACCCTTTCACGCTCTCGACCACATCGACCTGATTGCCGTCATAGACTTTCTGAACGCTCCAGATCGTTTCTTTGGTCTCAAGATCCGTCAAGGTCATCTGTATCCCGAATTTGAGCGGCTCAATATCGTTATATTCCAAAATACGGCCGGTCAACAACGCGTCGATATGCGACATCTTTTCCTGGTTCGTCAGGTCTTCCTGCGACAAAAGATGCACGACATACCAGCCTTTCTTGTTCAACTCGGAAATAAACTGGCCGGTTACGACCCCGGCGATATCTTTTCGGGACCGGCTCTCATTGACGAACGGCAAGATACCGATGTCATGCAACGGCATTTTTTTGAATTCCGGATGCACATACACATTCGGCACGGCTTTTACCGGCCTGGTCAAAGCACATCCTGCCAATAATACCGCGATACCGATCATCCCAAACAAAGTCTTTGTGTGATTCATTTGATTTTCCTAGGTATATAGTATAATGTATCTGTTATGAAAATACGAAGCCTCTCCGACAAACTCGCCGTCGAAAAACCCCTCGGGAAAGAAAAACAACGCATCCCGATAAAAGGCGCCGTCGGAAAAGAAGCTTCCCCCTTTCGAGAAGAACTCCACACCGCGCAAAAAAGAGAACTATCCGAGAAGCTCAAATTCCTGCTCGCGGATATCGATGAAAACGGCCAAAGGCTCATCAAACTCAGGACCGTCGATGTCCTAACGCGATATAAAGACCTCATAAAAACGTTCATGAAAGAAGTCGTCCAAAATCTATACGTCCTGAAGGAAGAAAAACACTTTGATCCCAAAGGAAAACATAAAGTCCTGATCTTAGTAAAAAGTATCAATAAATCCCTGGAAGACCTCGTGAAGATGGTCCTCGATAAACAGATAAATAATCTGAAACTTCTTGATAAGATCGGCGAGATCAAAGGGATGCTCATCGACTTATACTCCTGACATTCGAGTAGGCTTGCGCCCGTGAGCGGACCTTTTCAAATGAACTCTTCTGGGCCATCTCGTCAAAAAGCGGTATAGCGTCTTTCCCCAACAGCGCGTCGAGCACAAACAACGCGGTTAACTGCACGTCTTCATCCGGATCGACCTTCAACACCGTCTTGATGATCGGGATGGCTTCTTCTTTGCCGGTATAAAATAATCCCAGAAGCGCGTATTTCCTAATCACCGGATTCCCATAGTTACTGATGATCTCTCCCCGAAGGATCTCGACGACATCGACGTCCCTTGATTCCAATTCTTTGATCGACTGGACCAGGGCGCCTTCTTTGGCTTTCTCCAATGAAGTCTTCAACGTATAGATCAACGCCGGCGTTTCTTTGGTCTTCTTCGCCTTCGCCTTCACTCGTACTTTTTCAACGATCGGTTTAGCTGCTTCCTCGCCGGGGGGAACCGGAACCGGCTGCAATTCGGTGGTTGCCGGCGCCGCTTTTTGCTCTAACTGAAGTCCTGCTCCCGCCGCAGGCTCCGCGGCCTTTGACGCCTCTTTTGAGGCTTCTTTACCCAGCTCAAGGATCTTTTTCTCGCGCTCGATGACCGCCGACGGCGATAACGGCTTCTCCGACGGTTTCTCAAGATGCGCGGTTTTTTCTTCGAGTGTTTTTTTTGCCGCGGTCTTCTTCGCATTCTTTTGGACTTCTTTAAAAACAAAGAAACCCAACGGGCCGCCGATCACGACAGCAACAACAATGATTCCGATGATCTTATTCTTGAATAACGCCTGAACAGGTTTGACAATGCCGATTTCGAAGATAGCTTTCACAAAAGACAAGATCTTCATGCTTTCCCCTTTTTCTTCCGCGGCTTTGATACGATATTTTTTATTATATCACAAATCTTTATTACTGTATCTTTTTTCATATGCGAAAAAAGCGGAGGGCAGATAACCGATTGCGATACGATCTCCGTTACCGGCAACGGCATGCTGCCCACGTACGGTTTATACGCATCCTGCATATGGACCGCGGGATAAAAATACCGTTTCGTATGGATACCCCGTGATGATAACGCTGCGTGCAATTGCGCGCACCCGGTGCCGGACTCTTTTGCATCGACAAAGACCGCGCAGTAATTAAACGTCGAACGGTCCCGGCTGTCGATCTGCTGGAAATAGAATCCCGGGAGGCCGGCCAACTGTTTCTTATAACAGGAAACGAGCGCATTGCGGGCCGCGATATATGATTCCAAATGTTTAAACGACTCTATCCCCAATGCCGCGTGGATCTCCGACATGCGCGCGTTAAAACCGATGTCGCGGCAATTGTAATCCGCGGGATTCCCATAATTACGGGTAAGCCGCACCATCCGGGCAAGCCGGGGATCTTTCGTGACGATGATACCTCCTTCGCCGCTGGTGACTAATTTCGTCGGAGCCAGGCTAAATACGGTCACGTCGCCGTAGAGACCGGCGCTGTCGCCGCGATAGAGAGACCCTAACGCGTGCGCGCCGTCGATGATGACTTTGAGTTTATGTCTCCGTGCCAGAGCCGTCAATCTTTGCATATCGACCGGATTACCGAAAACATGCACTCCGAAGATCGCGGACGTGCGCGGCGTGATCTTTCTTTCGACGTCCTCAAGATCAAGGTTAAAAGTACGCGGATCGCATTCGACAAAAACCGGCTTCAAATCATTCCAGACTATCGCGTGTGTCGTCGCCGGGAACGTAAAGCTCGGGACCAGCACCTCACCGTGCAACCCCAACGCCTGCAGGCTCAACATCAAACCGGATGTCGCTGAAGATACGCAAACGACCTCTTTGGCGCCCAGATACTTCTTGAGGCGCTCCTCGAACTGCCGGACGAAGATCCCGTTGGTCAATTGCCGGCTCTTAAATATCTTCCTGAGATGCCGGACCACCGTAGTCAATTCCGGTAACGTAGGTTGGCTTATTGGTATATTCATGTTTATTCCATATTATAAAGCACTTAGTCTTTAGTACTTAGTTATTAGTCAAAAAAACAAAATTAACCGATTTACTAAGGACTAATAACTAATGACTAAGAGCTTCTCTTACTATCCTTCACTATCAATAATCTGCGGCCGGGCCGCTGATCGTCCCCCGTAACTATTATTCAAATCCATCAATTTTTGTTTCGCGTCCTGCACGCTCTTCATCTCTTCTTGTATCCGGTCTTTAACGCGCGACAGCCATTCCCGGTCTTTCTGCTCGATCCGCACGATCTCTTCCATCAGCGGCTGTAATTCCCGCGTAATATCCTTAAGCTGTACCGACACTGCGGATCGATCCTGCGCTGCGGCACTCTTTGCGGTATGTTGAACATCGGCGACCACACGATCCAGTTGTCCGGAAAGGTCCTTCTTCGAATCAATGTAACGGGCGATATCTTCCTCGGTCCCCTCGGTAAAGACACTCTGTTGTTTCTGCGCGCACGCATGCAGCTGTTTTACAACGTCTAATAATTGCCGTTTTTGTTTCTGAAAGATACTGCTTATTGACACAGGCACAGCAAACCTTCTTCTTTCAATAAATGGCGCAGCTGGTCCTTGGTCAAAACCGCCTGCCCGGACGATTTATAACAGAACACATTCTTCGTATGGCCGTTAAAATAATTCACCGCGTACATATCTTCTCTTTCCGTGACATAGGCACTTTCTTCTTCCGTGACGAGATCCTCGTGCGTCTTCTCTCCCCGGCGCATCGGGATATATTGAATCGGAATATCTTTCGCCTGACGTCCGGACAACGGGGCTATTTCTTCTATCAGGACCTCGACGAGATCGATAATACGGATCGTCGGCATCTTCAGGACAAAGATCTCTCCGCCGGTTGTGATCACTCCGGCCTTCAATACTAAACGGACGGCTTCCCTGATACTCATGATAAAACGGGTCGCCTCGGTACTGGTAACTGTGACCGGCCCGCCTTCTTGGATCTGTTTGATCAAGACCGGTATGATCGAACAACGGGAACCCAGCACATTGCCAAAACGCACACAGCATAAACGCGTATGCGGTAATCCTTTATAGAAGTTCGCGGCGGTTATTAACCGCTCCGACAACAGCTTCGATGCCCCCATCGTGTTCGTCGGCAACGCGGCCTTATCCGTGCTGATGGCGATGACGCGTTTGACTTTCTCATCCAGCGCGACCTCTATCACGTTCTGAGTGCCCAAAACATTTGTTTTGACGGCTTCAAAGGGATTATATTCGCACGAAGGTACTTGCTTCAGGGCCGCCGCGTGAAAAACCACGTCGACGCCTTCCATAGCCCAGTATAAACGCTCTTTATCCCGTATATCTCCCACCAGATACCGGATGTTCTCATAGCGCCGTAATTCATACTGCAAATTAAACTGCTTCGCTTCATCGCGGCTTAAGATACGCACGACCTTGGGGTGATATAATACTATCTGCCGTACGATTTCTGAACCGATCGAACCGGTCCCTCCGGTGATCAAAATTACTTTATCCTTGAACGTTTCAGCGAATTCGTGATCATTCATACTTTTTACTTTCTTTACACGCTCTCTCAACATCTAAATAGTTATCTCGAGGTTCCCCGTCGACAGCGGCTGTTGTGAAGTCTTCTGTGCTTCTTTTTTCTTTTTTTCCTCCTGAGCGATCTTATCCCATGAGTCGCGTAGCGGAGAGATCAGGGCGATGATCTCATCGCAATATTTCGCCGTCGCGATAATACCTTCTTTCGCCACCATCAACCGCTTATCCATATAATTATACAGCGAGCATAGATTCTTAGCGATGTCCGCTCCATTCTCAAAATCAAGGATCAACGTCATCCCCCGGATGATCGTGCGCGCCGCTTCGATATCTTCCTTGAAAGCAGGGTCATTCTTATCGTTCGTGAAATGCTCTTTAGCGCGGGTAAGATGCAGGATCATTTCATCGTACAACAAAACGACGGACTCCAGATCAGTCGCATTCTCGACCTTGCTCTTCTTATATTCATTAAAGTGGCTATGCATGTCCTTACTCCGTTTCTTTTTGCTTCACTAACCGTTCAAAATGTTCCCGAAAGACGCGTGATGTTTCTTTCAATTTATCGAACATACCCGGCATACGCAAAATGGCCTGGCTATATCCCTGTTCATTAATACGCGTGTTTCGGATCGTAAATGACATCAAATGGCTGTCTATTTTCACGGTATTATCAAATAGTTTGAACGTTTTAAACTCTCCCAGCCGCGTAAAGAATTTTTTTACCTTCGCCGAGAATTTTCTCTCTTCTTTTTCCGTCTTAAACCCCTTCTTGCCTTCGACGACCGCGACCATCTCCTGCGACATGCGCGATCCCCGTTCAAAATATTTATGCAGCGTTTTTAGTTCGCGCAACGCGACGGCTACCCGCTTCCGGATGGGACGGGAGATCTGCGGCAGGCGTTCCCGCAGCATCGTCGTAAACAACTCCGCGGTATCCACCGCCGTATCCGACAAATACTTTTCAAGTACCTGATCCAACGGCATAAGCGTGGCACCTTCAATGCGGGCGCCGCCCGCCGAGGCGTTGATATAACGCCGACCGGGATTCTTGGCAATAAAAGCCTCGGTCCAACGGATGAACACATAAAAATTCTTCGGCGTCACCACAACGGGTTCATAATTGCCGGGGATCTCAAAGAAACCCAATTCCTTTTGTTCAACCGGCAGACAGCGCCCTTCATGCATCGTCCCCGACGCGTGAGACCGGCCGTCCGGCTCAACACAAAGATCAAGCCCGACAAAAACGATAGGATCAAAACCCATCCTGTTCATAAGGCGCAAGCCTGAATTTGATACAGACCCGCCGCCGACTAAATACGATTTTGCCGCTTCTTCTTTATCATAAAAATGGGAAAATAAAGGATTTTCCATAGCGCGGTAAAAAGAAACCCGCGGGGAGAAAAGTTTGATGATCTTCGGCGATACCGCGACTTCGGCACACAGCCACATACCTGCGGTATCCGTAATACCCTCATACTGGGCAAGCGTAATGTCTGAAGAATCCATGGCAAGAACAAAATCCGGACGGATTCCCGCGCGCAACAACGGCCGCAAGGCAGTTCCCACGCATACGATGACCGTTTTGGACTGCGCATTTTTAAGAAGCTGGATGTTCTTATCCAATGACGGGCCCGCAGCCACCAGGATCCCGGGAACGCCGTTGAAACGATTATAAAACGAAGTTATCGGAGCCGATCTGAAAATATCCGACAAGTTTGCCAGGGTATTTCGCTCCCAATTTTGAGATAATTCTTCGGCGGCAAAAAGATTGGCCGCGTTGACCGTTAATTTCACGTTCAGCGCGTCTAATATCTTGCAATAATATTCGTCAAACAAACGGCGATACGCCGGTAAATAAATAAATTCCGATTTGTATACTTCGACATTGAACAGACCCGAATCGAAGATTATGTCTTTTATCTTCTGCTGGTCCGGATCGATCACCAGATGGACCCGCTTATTCGTCAGGATATCGCTCAAATCACGATATTCGAGCGCCGCCCTGAATACTTCCCACGACGGCTCGATAACATAAATATCCCCTTTAAAAAAAGGGTTCTTCAAAAACTGCTGGATATGGTACGCAAAACCCAGGCCCAGAACGAAGACCATCCGCACTTCGGAAAAATCTTTTCCCTCGATGAACTGGTAGGCTTCTTTCCACGGGTTATACATGCTATGCACCAGCATCCTCTGGTTCTGCTCATTGGTGTAATAGAATGTCGGATACCCGCTGGGCGTGTTTGTCACCACTTCCACGCGCTCGGTGCGCGGAAATTGCTCCAGATACTTTCCCAGATCTCCGAAGCGCTCTGAAGCGACGGCAAGATTTTGCTGATACATACTCATGTAACTTTCCGGGCACCTTGGAATAACGCAGCCTGCGCCTGTTGAAGCTGCACTAAAAGGCGATATTCCAAAAGATCGCAAAATACGGTGTAATCCTTATTATTCAATGCCTGATTCAATTCCTGGATAGCCGTATTTATTTCTTCGGAATTCAAGTCCGCCGAGACTTTCTTCGCCTGCTGTGCCGAAAGCAAACCTAATAATACTATTTTCAGCGACGGGAGGATCTTCATGTATGTTTCCAAGCTCTCCGGGACTTTATCTTTATGCAGGGCTGAACAGATCGCCTGTAAAGCTTTTATCAAATGCGGCAATAGTTCAGCGACCTCTTTCAGCATATCCTGAACGATCAAATCAGCCCCCTTGGTCACCACATTCAAACTTTGCTTCGAAGAATAGTCTTGTTTGTGCAGTACATCGCCATGCGCGCTCATAATGGTCCCGTCACATTCTATCCGCTCGATAGCCTTATCTTCTTTTCGCAGCTCTTCTTTTAAACGCGCGATATAAGCCGGGACATCCGCGGCTTGCAGCAAAACCCCGTTTTTTTCGATACCGTCAATGAGTACCTTCATAGTAGTATTCTCCTCTCAAAAAAAAGCCTCCTCCACTGCCTCGGCGAACCCCAACATATTTTATCTTCTTTAACTTGATAATGTTTTGTCGAATATAAGACGCGGTGATATTTAAACGTTCGGCAAGTTCATAACTGGAAAGCGGAGACCGGTATGAGGCTTTAGATTCTTTCAGCACTTTGATGATCTCATCCTGCAAAATAGTCAATCTATACATACCTATACTTTTCTATACTTGACTGAACATATGCATTTCATGAACTATCTCTGAATGAGGACCCATCGACCGTCAGTAGGTTCTTAAACCGAAGGCATCAAACTAAAGCTGGAAAGAGAATTCAACAAAGTCTGATTATTCGTCAATAAGGTCTGTAATGCGGAATACTGCACATTAAGCTTATATGCATAATCTTCCAATGCCCGTTGTCTTTGCGTTAAGAGATAGCTCAAACTCTGAAGTTGGCTATTATCGTTATTAATGGCTGTGGTTAAAGCCCCGGATAGTGAAGTAGCATTATCCGTATATTTTTTCAAACGGACAACGACCCCATCCGCAGGATCGTTAAAAATAGCCGCGACTGAAGAAAGACTGCTATTCAGCGCGTTGTTCAATTTAGTTGAATCGACAATAGACAGTTTGCCGGTCTTATCCGTATCGATACCGATCTGCGCCAAAGAGTTGTACGCCGCGGGCAATCCGGCAACCGGCGCGCTGACCATCGACCGAAGCTGAGAGCCCATATTACGGGCGACGGAATAGTGCAACAAAACGCCGGACTCTTTCGTATCGACATTATAACTCGTTGTCGTATGTACATTATCAATGACCGCGTTATACGCATCGATAAAATCCTGAATAGACTGGGTAATCGTTTCCGTGTCCGCGGAAACTTTTAACGTTGCGGCGCCGAGAGTCTTTAATTGCATCGTTACCCCGGTGATCGCGTCGGAAACAGAGTTCGAACTGCGCTGATAACTTAAAGAATCCATCGTAAACCGCGCGTCATCTGCGGCCTGCAACTGGTTAAGAAGCGTGCCCGCGCCGTTAATCACCTGCGCGTTCTGCATCAAGGTCCCCGCGGTATCCTGTATCGTGATCGCGTTAGCAAGCCCTGAAGAATTTGAAGTCAAGACCAACCTGCTGCTTGATCCGGTCTCATTGGAAATCGTAGCGGTTGCGCCGATCCCCGCGGTATTAATAGCACCCGCGATGTTCGTCAGAACGGTCTGATTGGAATCTCCCGCAGTCAACGTCACGTTGATATTCGTGCTTACGCCATTGATCGTCACCTGAAACGTTTTGGCGCCCGCGCCTTCAGCAGTCACGATATCCGTTCCGGTATTCGTAAACTGCGCCGATGCAACCTTATGCTGCTGGGCCAACGTAGTCACGGTAATATTATAGGAATTAGCGACCGCTGTTGAATCTGCCGCCGCGGTAAAAACCGCTTCATTGGAACTGGACGCGTTCAATGCAAGAAAGGCCGTTCCGGTCTTTAGTGGAATGACTTTACTCCCCAACGTATTAATAAGCGACGACAATGCCCCTAAGGCGCTGTATTCCGATTGCAGTTTTGTCTGCTTTGTCGTCAGAGGCGTTATGTTCTGCGCGGTATACCGGGCAGAATACGCGTCAACAATGGTATTAATATCTATACTACCAGTACTTACTCCACTAACAGCCATGATCTAACACCTCTCTTAAATTAATATTCCGTTGTTTCCGTCAACAGCGGTATTTCCCACGCTCTGAGCTCCTTGCACCTTTGAGAATAAAATGTGTAACGGGATAGTCGCCATCTGTTGGTCATTGATCTCATTATAAATCCGGACTAAGGCATCGCCGCCTTTACTGACATCCAGCTTCAACCGTAACCCTAATTTCTCAGTCATCTTTTCCATCTTAGCCTGGATCTCTTTCAAATGCGTTAAACCGGCTTTCTGATCTGCTGCTTGCTGTTTTACAGCATTCGTCGTGTTGGAAGTCAACTCCATTATCTGAGCCAGGCGTTCTTTATCATTTTTAAACGCTTGGACTGTGGCATCAAGCACCGCTTCCTTAAGGTTATTTGTGGCTGCGATACGGTTAAGGCTGTTGTTGTATTCCGTGCCTATTTTTTCCGTATACATATATTCATCACCTGCTTTTCTTTAAAACTTTCTTCCAGCCAATGAACGCTGGAGGGCTAAGCCCTCCAGCGTCAAAAACCTAATTAACGGCCACTAATTAAACCTAATGCCAATGTCTGCGCTGAGTTAGCCTGAGCTAATGCCGCGATACCTGATTGCACAATGACCTGTGCGTTCGTCAGGTTTGTCGTTTCGACTGCGACATCGGTATCAAGAATTCTTGAGCGTGCTGCTCTTAAATTCGTTGTATACGCGTCCTGAGCGTCTGTTGACTTAAGCCAGCCTGCGGCCTGGGCACCGATTGCCGCTACGGCAGGGCTTAAAATAAACGCAGCCGCTGAGTTCACAATCGTTATCGCCTGGTTGGCGCCACCGATAGTAGCCAGCGACAATGACGCGATACCTAACGTACCGATTGTAAGACCGTTTATTGAAATAGAAATAACATCCGCGACTGAATATCCTGCCTGTACGGTGACACCTTGCATTGAACCATCAAGCAAAGTTCTGCCGTTATATACGGCGTTTACCGTCAACCGTTGGATCTCATCGATAAGTTCGTTGAACTCGAACTGCATCGCTGATCTCTGTTGCGCGGTTAACAAGTTATTCGTTGCCTGAGTACCAAGTTCTCCCATTCTTTCCATATTTTCAGCGATCGTACGGGTATAAGAATCGGCCGTATTCATGACTTCGACAGCCATTCTTAAGTTATTGGTACCGGCTTCTGTTCCCTGGATCTTAAATGTCATCTGTACTGAATAGAGAAATCCCGACGGATCATCATACGAGTGATTGATCCTCAAACCTGAAGACAATTTCTCTAATGCAGAACCTAAACTTCTTTGCGCGATCCCCAAATTGCGCTGCGCGAAAAGCGACTGTACGTTGGTTAGAATTCTTAATGGCATGGTATTCTCCTCCTTGAATTTGTTTGAAGCATCCCTGCTTCTTTTTTATCACCCACGCATTTTTACTAAGCCGGTGAGCTTTCGGCCTGCCTTTTTTTAGACCAAAGACTAAACTCCTTTATCCCACCCCCCCTCTCACTAAATTATACACTCTGTTAAGATTATCGTCAAACCTTCGCAAAACTTTAGTCTTTTTTAGCTTTAATCCCTTTTTTCTTAAATAAACTGCCTAAATGATGTATATTTTGGACATCTGATTTTGACGCTAAAACGTTTTCCTTTTGAATAATCTCGTAAACCTCTGATCTATGGACGCTTACATCCTTAGGCGCAACAATCCCTATTCGAACCGCATTTTTGCGGATCTCAAGGATCTTTATCTCGATATCAACCCCTATTTTTATCCCCTCTTCCAACCTCCGTGTCAATACGAGCATATTTACCCTCCTTGGTAATAGTGGCCAGTAGATGAAAATAGACCGTTATGTTGTACCGGTCTGGCTATTCTCCGTAATTATCGGTTGCTGACTTGTGTACTCTTTAAGATTTCGAATGACCACTTGTTTAGCACTGCCGGTTTTGGAGTTAATAATGACCGGCGCGACCATATTCACGGTTGAAGCGCCGAGTGGTTCAGAAATAACTACCATCGCTAAGACAATAAGATCGTTTTTTGAAGGTGCTCCGATAAAGGCAATATCTTCGTCTGATATTTCCGGCTTATATGAAGGAAGGACCATCCAAGGGCTGACCACAATGAATTCTAAGTTAAAACCGCCTACGGCGCTCAGATGCAAGAAAGGCATCTCTTCTTCTTTGTACAAAAGACAGTATTGTTTGATCTTCTCAAAACCGGGGATCCCTTCAGAAAAAGAATATATCTGATCCGCCCGCAAATTCAAGATCCCATATTCTTGGTTTACCGCTAAGCCGTTCGGTGTCATGCTTATTTCCTCTCCTTCTCTATTTTAAGAAATCAAACATAGTTATTTGCGAGACTTGTGACCCCACCTGCAGAGCGGCTTTATAGGCCACTTCCTGATTCGACAAATTGGAGATGGCTTCCGCCGCGTCTATTTCTTCAATGGAAACCCGCAGGTTTGTCTTAAACAGTTTATCATCGGTATGATTATCTTTCAAATTCTCCATCTCATCGATCTGCACAGCCTGCATGCCGATCAGCGATTGTAAATGAGTCACGTAGGAACTGACAGCCGGAGCGTCAACACCGGTAACATTATTCAGGTTCCCGGCAAAAAGATCATCCCGCATGTTAATAAGCGCGGTAAAAACATTTACGCCCGAAGCCGTATCGACAAAAACTCCGGGAGATCCCGGCGCCGCGGTATTATCACCCGCGAAATTAACCGTGACCGTAAGCCCTGAATTGATCTCAATGTTCCGCTGCCCGACATCGCCGTTATACGTCATACCGTTAATAAACCCGCCGGCGTAGGTCGGCGTAAAAGGAACCGTACCGGTCTTGAACCCGGCATACAAATACTTATTGTTGATCGTCTGGTTTGACGTCGTGACAAGGTTTTTTAAAATGGCATCGACTTGATACGCCAGGGTATTCAATTGTTCCTGCGTATTCATCCCGTTGGCCGCCTGGATCTGGATCTCTTTGACCCGCAACAACGAATCTTGTACCGAATCCAAATATTCGGACGAGCCCTTCATTTCATCCAAGGCTATGTCGATATTCGACATATACTGGGTGATCTGTGACGTGGCCGAGTTGAGCCAAAAAAGGCGCGAAACGCCCACAGGATCATCGGAGGGGACATTAATACGTTTCCCGCTGGAGACCTGATGCTGGTATTTCGCCATCAAATCGTAACTATTCTGAATATCGTTAAGCAGGATGCGGTGTGATATGCGATTAGTTATTCTCATGATTATTGCACCATATCCAATACGTCTTGGATCATTCCGTCATACATCGAAACGATCTTCGCCGCAGCCTGGAACGCTTTTTCGTACTGTGTAAGATACGTCGCTTCCGAATCCAAAGAAACGCCGGATATACTGTCTCTGATATTTTCAAGCCCGATCATCAGATTATCCGTCGCGGTCTTCTTGGCATTGATATCTTTAACATTCGCCCCGAGATTACTCACAAACTGCGCCATAAAATCGGAAGGGGTGAACGTACCGATCACCGCCGTGGTCGCCAAACGCGCGATAGCTAAAGCGTTTGAACCGTCTCCGGGAACGTTTGCCGCGGCTGACGCGGCAGCCACGAGGCTTGGGCCGTTCAACGCGTTCAGTAACGGAGCATCGACCTGCATATTCAACGCCGGTTCCGCCGCGACAACAGGTGAAAAGAAATTCACGCCGGCAACGCCGTTCAGATCAAACCCTGCCGTATGCGCGGTATTGACCGCGGTAATAAAACTTGACGCGAAAGTATCTACTTGCTGTTTATAAAAAAGCAAGCCTTTTGAAGTATCGTCTCGCAGATCAATCAATCCTTTCAATTTTCCGTCAAGGATGGTGGCATTGGGCCCGGCGAGGTCATCCGAGAACTTTATATCCACGTAATTAGAATTCGCCGCGTTGGGGACCCCAGTCAGCGTTAAATATTCGTCATCCTGGACCACGGCCCGGCCGCCGATATAGACGATGATCCCGTTATTGGCCTGGTCGGACACTTGGACGTCCGCGTATTTCCTCAATTCATTGATCGCGACATCCCGCTGGTCAAGAAGATCATTCGGGGCGTCCCCCGCTCCGCTGACGACCTTAATAAGCGAGTTTAAATCACGTACCTGCTTCAGCAGATCGTTCGCTTCGGTTATATTTTGTTTAATGTAATCATTCACGTCGGAACGCGTATTGATCAGCGTTTTGGCAAGATAATTTACTTCCTGGCTGAGCGCGACGCCTTTTTGGATCACCACAGTCCTATTCGTAACCGATTCAGGATTATTGGAAACTTCCTGGAACGCGTTAAAGAAATCGTTTATGGTTTGAGAAACCCCGCTTTGCAAAGAATTGATCGATTCGATCTGGCTTAAGAATTGGGCGTTAACATTGTAATTTTCTTGCGTGGACAACAGCTCACGGATACGCATCTCGATGGCCGAGTCATAATGCCGGTTGATCTTCGACACTTCCACGCCGGTACCCATCTGATACGCACCCATGGTCTGCGACAAAGAAGGCATGGCATACGGATCGGTTGAACTGAGTATGGGGCTTTGCAAGTGGTACCCCGGAGTGTTCACGTTCGACACGTTGTGACCGGTAGTGTCGATCGCCTGACGAAACGCTGAAAGTGCTCTTCTTCCTAATTCGATACCAAAAAATAGTGATGACATAGTTATCGCAACTCCTCTTGATTATCCGGCCTACCCTCAATAATCGCCCGCGCCACATCCTCTGGGTTCACCTGGTATTGTCCTGACGCGATTCGTTCCTTCAGATGCGCGACCTTTTCCTCGCGAACGGCAAATAAATCAGCCTGTATTTTCATCGATGCTTCCTTAATGACCCCCTCTGAAGAGATTGAAACAGAATCGGCATTCTCAAGCGATCCTGATACTTCGTCCTGCGCATTCACCTTATTCAATGGGTCGGAAGAAACCTTATTCGTTTTCTCGACTTTTCTTCCTAACCCCATAAAATTTAATAACTCGCTCATTTTATTGATATTCATAGCTATTTTCATCCTTACAGATTAATTATCGTCATTGCCGGATAAAACTTTAATATTTTCTGCGACTTTTTTTAACAGACAAGGGGTGAACGTTGCAACTCATTCATTATGAATGTGTTATAAACCATGATTATTCATCATCGAGAATGAACTTAAAAAATTGCTCGTCCGGGGTCAAATGATCGGTACTGCCCAGCAGACCGGTATAAAAAGCGTTGATCTCGTCCAGCGTGACCGTTCTTTCGGCCTCTTCAACTTTTCTACTTAAAAGTACCGCTTTAGATACCGGATTTGTCTCTGTCGCATAGACATTCGGCTCCCATGAATTATTCTGCCGGGGTAGCTTTAGACAATCAACGGCATAGGCGCTCTCGCGCGGGACTAACGCCGTAAAGAAAGCATCAAGAAAAACGAAAACAAAACCTGTTTTGTAAAACCGTTTGGACACCTGCGCGATTGAAGCGACATCCCGCGCGCCCCAGCCTTCAAATAAAAAGACTTTCATGCTTTCCGCACTACTTTTTTGAGAAAGAGCCGCTTGGGCGATTTTTAAGGTATAGGCCAGGCTGAACGGATGCATCTCACACAACGCGTGATTGCACGTGACAATATCGAATTCCGGAACGTCCTGGAGCTTCAGCTGCGCGAATTTCCACCAGGGGATATGCACAGATCCTCCTTCAGGAATTGCGCGTAAAGCCGGACCATCGTTCGCGGAGCCGGCTAATTCAACCAGGTTTCCCTGGGAAATAAAATTCCAGAAATGGTTTTGATACAAATAGAACGCCTGAGCGACATCGGTACTCGCGTAAGGATACCCTTGCTGCATCAAGAAGGCCCCCAGATATCCGCAGCCCGCGCCGATCTCAAGCACCCGGGGGCGTTTATCTTTAAAAAGATGTTTGATATGCCGAAGCATGTTAACACTCTTAATGACCGTGCCTCTGCCGATGCCGTTTCGCCCAAACCGCTGACGGCTAAAGGCGTTCACCCGTTCAGCCATCTGTTGCAACAACGAAAATTCAGGGGAGGTCAATTTTCCCGAGAAGGTATGTTTCAGATCCAATTCAAAACTTAACTCATGCATTACTTCCATATATTTGACGAGTTCTGATTCCCGGCTTATCCGCGAAGGATACCCTGCTTTATAGAAATGTACCGGCTGGAACGCTTCTATGATGCGATTCGGCAATACGGCTATCGCTTCCTGCTCATGTTTATCGTATTCAGCAACGGTCAAGTTGGGCATATGATTCCTTTCTTTTATTGCGAGCCACAAGCTACAAGTCAGTGCGAAGCAAAGCGGAGCCTCCCTAAAAGGGACAGGTCACAAGTAAAAAACGCTGAAAAATTAACGTGTAACTTGTGCCCGAGCGAAGCGAAGGTCACTTGTGTCTTGTGACCTCGGTTGATTCATAGCATTGTTTACAAAAATCCGGGATGTTGCCCTCGAAATGCAGTGCCCGGAATTTTTGATAGACCGGGCTATTCCATAGTTTCACAAAATCCCGCGCGTCGCCGAAATCCGCGATCCCCGGATCCGCGAGCACACAGCAAGGGACCAGCCGCATATCCGAAGAAATAAAAGCCCGTTCAAAAATCCACGCGCAAAGGTTTTTTGTATCCCCTCGCAGCGCATACTTTGAGCTCCCGTCCCAGAAAGTGACTTCAATACCCGATTCTTTCCCCTTCCGTATAAGCGCTTCTGCTTTCTCAAGTACCATCTCCGGCTGCACGTCAAAAGCTTTATTTGTCCGGGCCCAGGCATCCAGCCCCCAAAACGACAGCGCGATAGAAAAAGTCATGCGCTTAAATCCCATGCGTGCGCCCAAGCTCACGATATCCAACAACTCCGCAAAATTAGCTTGTTGGACCACGGTCCAACTGCGCGTTTTCAAAACGCCGCGCTCGTCCGCGTACGCGTTCAGCAATGTCGCGTTCTCCACGATCTGTTCGAAGCGCGCGCCACGGCGGATACTTTCAAAGACTTTCTTTGTCGATGCGTCGATCGATATCTGTATTTCTCCGGGATCCGCATCAATAAGTCGCCGGTAATTATCGTTGACCTTCAGTAAAGAACCGTTAACGTTTACCCGGGTCCAGATATCCCGTTTTGCGGCTTCGGTGATCATATCAAAGATCCGCGGATGCAATAACGGTTCGCCGACTCCCTGCAGTTTTATCTCGACCAGGCTGTATAGATCATCCAGAGAGCGCCGGTAATCTTCATAAGGCATATCCGCGGCTCTTTTGCCGCCGGCCCAATCATTGATCCGGCACATGATACAGCGAAAATTACAGCGGCTTACGACTTCATAATCCATTTTGACCGGCAAATAAGAAACCGTCTGGCCGCGTAACCCCTGCCGATATTTCATAAAATTCTCGGCGCGCCGGGGAAAACGTTTGAGGCCGCGCTGCAGCATTTCCTGATACGGCTTGGAGTCAGGCTGAGGTTTAGGTAAACTAATCTTCATATATATAACGCAAATACACGCTGATCAAACGCTGATTATCGCGAATCATTTGCGTCAATTCGCGTTACGTTACAATCCTTTCTCTTTCAAAACACTCATTCTTGCTCATTCACACGTCGTCCCGGCAAAGCTCTCTTGAGCTCTGTTTTGAGCCGTCGTCACCCGATGATTCCCCAGTTCTTTCGTCTGTCGATAGTACGCGGCAAGTGTTTTTCGGACGTACGGCTCCCGCGCGTGATCAAGAAAAAAAGCGCATATCCGGGAAGACGTATACGGAATAATACTTGCCAACTGGACATAAAAATCATTTTGGTTTATATCCGCGTACCCTTTGCCGTACGGATCGGCACGCGGTGTTATGCCCCGCGCGCGGTAGAGACGCTCCAGGCGTGTCTCCGGGAAAGGCGTCAACGAGTAAAAAAAACATTTAAAGGGCTTGGTCAACGCCAGCAGCAGCTTAATAGTCTCATTCCTGTCCGCATCGTTTTCAAGTTCATTCTGGATGATCACGTCGTAAAACGCGAAGATCTCCTGTTCCGCCAGCATGCGCGACGACGCGATCATGACGGAACGGTCGAATTTCCGCGAAAATATCAATCGGTTAGTACGTTCACTCCCTGATTGCAGCCCGATCTGAACGAACTGCAGCCCGGCATTTTTCAACATCGCCAGATCTGAAGCGGTAAACGTGCCGGGTTTAAGCCGCACGATAAAAGGCAACCCAACCTCTTTTTTATAGGCCGCACAGAATTCTTCATTCCATTTCCTATGGATAAAAAACTGATCGTCGATAAAGTTGATGAACCGGACCCCCGGCATCTTCCGCAGAGCGGCGTGGATCTCCTGAAGGACATGCCGCACCGACCTGCGCCGGATAGATCCTTTTGTTTGGTACAAGTCGTTCAAGAAAGAATTACAACAGTACGCGCAGGAATAAGGACACGACCGGGTCGTCATCAACGTGTAATCTTCTCCGTGATAATGAGAATACGCGGCGTATTCCGCTGTACCGAAAGGCCGCACCGGGTGGTCGTACACAAAAAACCGCCTCCAATCGTATTCTACGATCGGCAAAGAATCCAATTCCATGACCCGCGACGGAGGGTTACAGTGTAGTTTCCCCGAAGAATCCCGCGATGCGACCCCCGCGCACGCGGACACGTCTTCATTCCGGGCGAACGCACGCAGAAAAGGAAGGATCGTCGCTTCGGCTTCTCCGATAAAAACACTGTCGGCGGCATTGAGACATTCTTCAGGCCGTAACGTCGGATGGATACCCCCCCAGATCACGGAGAGATCAGGAATGTTTTTCTTGATATCTTTTGTCAACGTTTGCGCGAAAGAAAACATATCGGTCATCACCGAAATGCCGACGATCGCGTAGCCCCGGGTACGGATAAAATCCGTCAACACCGAGCGCCGGTACGTTTCCTGGCGCGGGATAAACAACAGATCGACCTCGACGCCCTGAGCGCGCAAAAAAGAAAAAAGCGAAAGACAGCTTAAATTACGGTGGCTTCCCTGCAAAAGAGAGATCAGCAATAGTTTCGGGTCCGCGCCGGGATCTCTCGTGTTTTTTACAGATGATTTCTTTTTCTTCATACACTCTCCCGTGTCACCGAAGATACCGGCGCGGTAGCGCCTCCATAACAACGCGCGCAGAGAGGGAATGATTCCAACTTCTGCCGTAGTATCGCGTCGTGCAATTGCCGCGTTCTCTCTGAACGCCAAACCGTATCGATCCCCGCAGACGCATGCCCTAAAATATGCGCGCCGTTAATATCATTACAACAAGGAATAACCGACCCGTCCCATAATATGTTCAGCTTTTCCAAAGGCTCGATACAAACCGGGTAATTCTCTGAAACCGGCGCGGGAACCCGATGTTCATATCCAAAGATCTCCCCCGCAGGGTTAAAAAAACTGCCTTTAAATTGCCGGTCCAGCGGCATATAATTCACGTAATCCACGTACGAGCAAACCGGCTCGAGAAACTTCCGGGTGCGGGCCTTGTTTTCCGGAGTATCTTGCGGAATGATCGTCGCGATACCTATTTTTATTACCTTTTCAAGGCCCATCTCTTTTCTCTGGCGGCTTAAATCCCGGATGGCCCCCTCAACGGCCTTCCAACTGCTCCCTTTACGGACAGAGTTGTAACTTTCTTCACTGACGCCATCGATTGAAACGCCGATGACCGATGGGACTGCCGCCAGAAGCCGCGTGCGCACTGAAGCATCTTTGAGCAAAAAGCCGTTCGTTTCGATATACACCGGGCACTTTGTGGCAGGCTCTCTGGCTTGCGCGATCAGCTTCTCAAACTGCGGATGCAACAACGGATCTCCCATAAAGAACAACTTTACTCCATGCGGCCGTTGGATCCGGATCACCGCTTCCGATAAATAATGCGTCAAAACAATTTCTTTTATCCGGTTTGACCAACTCAACAGAATCTGCTTCCAAAGAGATAGATCTAAATAGCCTTTTTTTCGCGTCATGGCTTCATAGGGACACATCGTACAACGTAAATTACACTGGTTGGTCGGTTCGACCTGAAGCACAAACGGCGAATCAGGGACAAAATACGTGCCGGTGACTACGCGTCCGTCGGCAAGCGTCTTACGCCAAGGCTTATGACGGACAAGTAAAGACGAGGCTGTGTTTTGTAAATCAGCGTCCTGATATTTGTTCCCGATGGTCGAAGCTACACGCGCATATACAGCGCCATAGGCATGGGCAAGCGCCCGGAATTCGTATCCGTCGGTCAATTGAGAAAACTGCAACGCGGTATAGCCGACCAATAAGGCTCTGGATCTATCCGTCAGAGTCGATGCGGGATCCTTTTGAAAACGTTCAAGTACCTGTGAAAGATACCCGAAACCTCTTGCGGTATCACCGGCACAAACACATGATAATCCCGCGTAGTAATAGCCTTCCAATGCTTCCGGATGCCTGCGAATAGCGTCCTCTGCCGACTGAATTATTTCCGCATGTTTACCGGACAAAAAAAGTAGCTTCAGAGTATTCAGTTCAACCGCATCCATAAAGTATGAGGCTTGTAATTTTGCGTCTCACAGTATGCCATTCTCTTTCAAAACACCTAATAAGTGCTCTTTTGTGACGATTCCCGGAAGCGAAGCGGCCAATCGGCCCTGCTGAAACAAAGCCATTGAAGGGACCAGTTTGATCTGAAAGGTACCGACCATATACGGACAATCATCCACATTGACTTTACCGACCATCAACCTTCCTTCGTATTCTTTTGAGATCTCATCGGCAACCGGCGCGTTATACCGGCAGGCTTCTTCTCGCGGTGTCCAAAAATCAACCAGTAAGGGTACCTTATCCGTCTGAGCAATCGTTTCGACAAAGTTCTGGTCGGTCATTTTTATTAACATTTTGACTCCTTTTATTACACAGATTAGCACAGATTTAGATCCACTGATTAGCGCAGATACGTATATCTGTGATCATCAGTGGCTTTGAATCAGTGTTCATCTGTGTTAGCGTTTACGCCCAATATATTCAAAATGATATCCATGAAAGGCGTAGTCAAACGAATGGAAACGTTCTCCCAAAGAATACAAAAGGTCTTTATTGCTGAACTGCATTTCCTTTCCGGATTTACCAGCCGGGCCGACCGCGACATTCTCCAGCTGGCCGAAAAGGTAGATAAAAAACGGCGTGAAGAACGACAAATACTGCTTCTGACCCTGCGGCGGGATTTCAGTGAGCGCCAGCGTAGAGATCAAGCCGTAGGGATTCTTCAGACGGTCTTTCAACCAGTCGTAGCGGAATGACGAACAGAGCTGGATCTTTGAATCGACAAAGCCATGGACATACGCACCATTCTCGTCAAGGACGGCGATATCCGACGACGGGAAGAATTCGCCGAGAAAAAAGAACTGGATCGCCTGTAGCACCGGATGATCGACAATATAATACTGGCTGCAAAGCCCATACTGCATCACCATCCGCGCGACATTGCCATATCCCCCGCCGATCTCCACAAAATCCATCGGTGAAGAGATACTCTGGGAACAATACTCATGAATCCCGGCCACATGGTACAGATGCCGCATCGACGTAACCGTACAATATGCGCCCTGTTCTGAAATAATATCCTTGGGTTGACCGCAGAGAGTTTCGCTATGATTCTTTAAAAGAAATCGCAGATACGCGTCCCCATACTTTTCAGCGATCATGCTTAAAAAATGCTTGCCGCTGCCGCCGGTGATCTGCGGGCCTATTCCCGGATGCGATTGAAAGCTCAACAACGTATCGACGGTCAAAGCGTCAGCCATAGATCTATGCATATCGACCCAGACTTTCCAACGGTTATCCTGACCGGCCTTCGCGCTCTCCAACCTTTTGCGAAGGATCTGTATTGCTTTCCCGGCCCTGTCCCGGCGTTCTTCCAAAGACGACAATATTGGTGGATTTAAAAACGTAATATTCATTTTGTTACTCCTTCTTTACACAGATGATCATCTGTGTTCAAGAGATCCGTTCGACTTTCTTGACAGCCATCGCTGAATGAAAATGTTTAAAGACCAAACCGCTTAGACCGAAACCTTCATCAACGACCCGCCGCAAAAAGGTATCATACAGATTATTATAGACCGGCACATAACGGCTATAGACCCTGCCGAAGAATTCATCGCCGGACACGTGCAGCTGCTGGTCAGAACAATCGTTCCGCACCATATCAAGCACGGCATTAAAATACTCGGATTGCATCGTGCCGAATTGCCGCGTCAGATCCCGGTATTGATTCTTTAAATCCCGGTATTCCTGATCCAACGATTCCAGTATCCTTTCATTCAACGCGTTGGTCATACGCGCGATGACATTACCTAAGTTTACTTGCAGCCGGTTGATCTCTAACGTATCGGGATACCGGGAAAACAAATTCTGCCAGTGTTTTGCCACCCGTTCAGCCCGGTGGTCTTTGAACGTATAGCGGGGAAGTTCCCAATACCGCCGTGGGTCGTCGATCACGCGGCCTTCGTCATACAGCATATGATATAATTTCGAATCCCGGATCAGCATCAAGACGTTCGCTACCAGCATCAGGTTATCCGAGAAAGAGAATTTTTGCAAATACACCATATTACTGCGTAAGGTATCCAAGGTGCTGTTCGGGCCGAACATGATAAACCCGACCAACACGTAGAAACAATCCAGTTCGTTTAAACGCCGGGCAATACGATAGTTCTCGTCCAACGTCGCGTGTTTCTCGTAGAGCTTCAACTCATAGTCAGACCCGGCCTCAGCGCCGACGATAATGACATCGACCCCGGCTTTCTTGTATAATCTGAGAAGACCGAGGTCTTCCTCCTCAAGCATCGTTTCACACCGCATGTATATCTTCAAGGATACTTTCAGGCCACGGCGTACTATCTCTTCACAGATCTCGCGCGACCGTTTCTTCCCTTCCCGGCCGGGGTCTTCAAAAGAACTATCCGAGAAATTAAAGATGCGCGCATCATACGTTTTGACTAAAGATTCCAGCTCATCAACCACATGTTTCGGCGATCTTCCGCGCCAGACTTTTCCCTTTTGCACTTTGTTATAGAGATTGACGCAACAGAAACTGCACCTGCCGATGCAGCCGCGGGACGAACTCATGCGTACGCTCTCAGTCAATCCTCGATCTGCCGGATCATGCTGCGCTTGTTCCATAAGATCGCGCGCGGGAAAAGGCAATACGTCAAGATCGGGGATCAATGACCGCGGAGCATTTCTGATCACGGTACCCTCTTTATTCCGCCAGACTAACCCTTCAATACCGGAAAGATCTTTCGTATCGGAGACAAGCGCTTGTACTAACGCCAAGGTCGTCATCTCTCCTTCTCCCATGACCACAAAATCAACCAGCGGTTCGTTCTGCATGATCCGCTCGGAAAGAGGCACTAAAAACGGGCCGCCGCATATGATTATCGCGCGGGGATTCCGCGCTTTGATCTTTTCAATAACGGCTTTTGTTTGGACATAGTTGACCATGTTCAGTTGAAAACCGTAGATATCCGCGGAAACGGCCGCGGCCGGTTCTATCTGTTGAATCCCCCGGCTGGCAAAACACTGATGAAAAACGACACGATATCCCTCGTTACGCAAAAAAGCCCCGATCGAAGCAAGCCCTAACGGAATTTCTTGTTCGTACTGGTAATCGCCGTCCATGACCACGTTGATAAGAGCTACAATCATTTATTTACCTCATCATGAGTACTGCGCATTGCGTATTGCGTTAAAAAGAAATCTCGGCGCACGACGCAGGACGCAATACGCGATACGTTACTAAAGCTTTTCCATCAATTCTCGAGCCTGTAAAATAATCCCTTCCATATCGATATTATAGGTATACGTACCCAAACGGCCTAAGGTATAGACATCTTTGGGTAACGCGTCCATATACTTTTTGGCCAAAGCTTTGGGTTTTGGAAACGGCAAAGGGTACAGTTTCCCGTTCTTTGAAGGGATTTCCATGACCAATAAGGTAGTCGGGGACCGGTAATGCGTCAGTTTTTTATATTCCACGACCCGCAAGAATTCTTCATCATTCGGATAATATATATACTGGACGTTTTTAGGAAAAACCTGTCCAACCGGCAGCACCATCTTCATGAAATCTCTTCCTATATAAGGGAGCTCGCCGAACCGGTGATCCATGCAATCATCCAAGGAGATCGAATTAACGATAATATCCGCCTGTAGCCATCGATCTTTTACTCTAACCCGCCGCTTCTTCAGATCGATCTTTCGGGGAGCCGCGTTGAGCAATACCGTTACGCGCCGCGTGCAATTCTTAAAATACGCTTCATAACCGTCATACGCGGACGGATACCCCATCAGGCAGTTGACTTCACGCGGCCCCTTCTTTAATGCCGCGCCCTTCGGAGACCATTTGAACTCTTTCATCTGGGTATTACTTTTGATCTGCCACATTTTCCTGGAATACCGGTCAATAAACTTATCATAGAGCGTGCTTCCCAGGCACTGTTGCCAAAACTCCTCAAAGTTCTTCGGCTCTTTTAACGGGCGTTTATGAACATTCCGCAATTCTTTGCGTATCTGGACTGCGTCGGGCATTTTGGCAATATCTTCTTCATGGACCGGGTACGAATAAAAAGCTCCATCGCGCTCGACAAAGGAAAGCATCTTATGGGGGATCTTCCGGAGCGGAACCAGCGAATCGACAAATTCAAAGACATGCGTCTTCTCTTCGTTCCGGGAGACTAACGGACGCGGGCCTAAGGTATACGGATGGCCGCCGTAAAAGAATGTCTTAAAACCACCGCCTAAAAACGGTTCTTTTTCTATGAGAGTCACTTTCCAGTTCTTTTGTGCCAGATAATATGCGGCTGTCGTTCCTGAGATCCCGCCGCCGATGACCAACGCTGTCTTCATTTTGACTCCTTTAAATTACACAGATAATCACAGATACTGAGACTTACCCCGGTGTAGTGGTCTGTAAAACATAATACGGATAGCAGACCCCCCAACAGGCCCGCAAATGTTTCGCGCTCTTGTATCCTTTTACCGTGGCTCCTTCCAAAAGCCGGGCGCATTCATTCATGATAGGAATAAGCACTGCTTTATCCGGCAACTGCCGTGATATCCGGCAAACCTCTTTCAATGGCCGCTTGACCCCGGCCAACGACACTGTATCAGAGACCATATACTGATGCATTGCGCGCATAGTCTTTAACACCGCTCCTTCAAATTTCTTAGCTTGTTTGAGCGAGGGCAAGGGAAAACCGTCTTCAAGCGTACGCCCATGCAAGAAACTCGGCAGCCGCTTGGTATACGCTTCCAGCATCAGCTTTTTCTCCTGAGACGCTGAAAGTACGGATTTATACCACGTCAGTTCATTCGCGTGGTCATGGCGCGGCCATGAACTGAATACGCGCACGGGCACGGCGGAAATATCCGCCAAAATGTTTCTAATGCTCCAGAGCGAGACATGATCGAAGGTCGGATTCAAAAAGTTGTCTTTGACCCATGACGCGAAAGGCCGCGAATGCGGAATGTGTTCATAATCCTCGGCAAAAAGGTCCGCGGCGACCTTCAGCTTATCTTCGATGCTTTGCGCGTCCATTGCGCGGCAGAGCGAGAACAAAACGATTTTTTTAAAAAATTCGGCGAAACATCCGATAGGTTCGAGGGTCGAAATAAAAAGCAATCCGTAAGGATTCAAACTCTCAGACAATGCATTAATGACTTTCTTTCTTTCGGCAAGCGTGTATAAAAATCCCTCAGCGATCACCGCATCATACTTGCTCTTTAACGGCACGCGCTCTATTTCTCCCACGATCGACTCTTGTATCGACGGTGACAAGCCCTTTTCCTGAAAGAGCTTTTGCAGGCGATCTAACGACGCCGCCATCGGATCGACAAAAGTAAACCGCGCGCCTAACGAAGCCAATATCAACGAGTTCTCGCCGGAACTGCAGCCGACCTCCAGGACCGATGCTCCCTTCCAAAAACCACGGGGGATCTTCAAACGCCGCTCATAGAGGTTCATCCGTTTTTGAAAATGATCGCTGAATGCATGATCTGTCTCAATACAAAATGCGGTAGGATTAAACTGTTCGTTCTTATAGTACGCGGCTTGACTCAATCTCTTCTTCATAAAAATCCTTTTTTACTTTGGGCTTCCAGCGGCCGCCGGACGGCTGTTTCTCACCGTAGCCGCGAACCGCTCGATAATCTCCCGCGTGGTCATGGGATCATATCCAAGACTACAAGCTTTTTGAATTGAAATCGTAAAAGAAACCGCGGGTGACGGTTTCACGACGATAGCCGACTGAGACTGTAAGCGCTCTTTTAATAACTGCACGGTCTGCATCACCGTCATCGGTTCCGCGCTGCCCAAACACGCGCACTCGGCTCCCTGCCATTGCCGGGCAAAGAAAGACCTGATAAACAAATCAAGATCAGCGGTATGCACCACATTGTTAAAAAGCGCGTCCGGGTTATACACTTCCACGGTCTCCTGTCTCAACAAACGCACCGCGATACGCGCGATCCATGGATTCTCCGTATAGGCTCCCACGACGCCGGGAAGGCGAAGTGCCATTGAAGAAAGCCAGCCCTTCTCCTCCGCCAAAACCTGTTCTCCTAAATACTTGGTCGTTCCATACATATCCGGATTGATCCGGCCGGTATTCTCGTCAATCACCGGCTCCTGAACCTGTCCATACAACGAAAGGCTGGAGAGAAAAACACACCGGCGCACGCCGAACTTTCGCGCGTACTCAAGTAACGGGCCCATCGTCGCGACGTTACTGTGAATAAAATCCCGAGCGGTCACCTGCGGCTGCGGGGAAACCGCTGCCGCATGAACAATGCAATCGACCGGCTCATCAAGAGGAACACCCGCGGCTAGATCCTGCAGGTATACTCTATACGGGAACGCCTGCGGAACATGCTGTTTGTTCCGCGCGATCCCGATGACTTCGATCCCCGCCTTATGCCATTGTTCGGCGCAATAACTGCCGATAAAACCGGTCACGCCGGTCAAAAGTATTTTCATCATCGTTTCGTTTTTGATACAGAACTTCTCGGCTGCACACATAACGCCCATAAGTAATGCGCCATCGGATAAAACCCGGTATGGACCACCTCATCATTCATGCTGAAGATAAAAACGTGTTCGAAATAGTTCCGCATACAGGCTTTAAGTTCTTTCCCTGACTTACAATTCACGTGCACTATCCTGCTGTAGTAAGACGCATACGCCTGACTTTCTTTGCTGGGCGTCCCGATAATACAGACCCCGCGGGGGGATATCGAACGGACCATGTTCCTTAAAAACGCGGGTTCCTTCTTCCGCGGCACATGCTCCAAGACATCGATAGCGTATGCCGCGTCATACCGCGCCGGCAACGGCTTTTTACCGATATCCCAGACTTCATAGCTCAATCCGCTCGCGTGCGCGCGGCTCCGGCACGCAGCGATGATCTGAAGGTCAACGTCTATGCCGTGCACCCGAGGGACTTCCTGCAGAACCACGGCTGAACCAAAACCGTCGCCGCAGCCCACTTCCAAGACATTCTTATAGCCGGACAGCATTTTCGCGACGAATTTATACCGGGCAAGCATGATTCCCAAATGCCGTGGGTCGGATCTCCAGAAATGGCTGGTATGGACCCCTAAGACCACCGGGCCTAATTGTTCGTACTGTTCAAAAAGAGGGCCATACTGCGGATCTATAGGTGCCGGCGGATTCTTTTTTTTCATAATCGGTATAACTCCTTTGGAACGGCATACCATACCGTATCCCAAAATGAACACGTATAATGGCCGATCCGGTAGACATAATCTTTCAGCAGGCCGCTGATATAGAGCGGGATCCCGAATAAATCCTCTTTCTTATGATATATACAGACTGCCAGCTGCGGCCGGTCATGAGACAATGTCCGGCTGCCGCCGGTAAGCACCTCATATTCGGCTCCTTCGATATCCAGTTTCAGAAAATCCAGCTTGGGTATTTTCTGTTCCCGCATAAATGAATCGATCGTGACGGCCGGAACCTTGCGCGCATGCGCGCCGTTTTCCGCGGCGGGAATAACGCACGAACCGTCTCGATTATGAAGTTTCTCTTGAAACCATACCGTCCCGCCTTCTTTCCATAATGCCTGCGGATATATCCGCACATTTCGCGCGCGTTCAAGGGCCCGCGAGTGAGGACTCTGCAAATAGGTCTCATACTGAGGTTCAAAACCGAACAGCCCGCCGTCCGGCGGTAAAAAAGAAAGGAATCGCACGGAATTCCTTCCATCAAGGACCCCGCCTTCAATGATCGTCCGGATCGCATCCGTATTGATAAAATCCAGGTACTCTTCATAGCCGGCATTCCCGCGAACGCGCTTATAATATTCGAAAGGGTCGGCGGCTTCCTCTGCCTGGACCGTCCGGTTCTGAATGATCATGCGGTATAGCGTCCTGTCGCTTTCGGTAGCCAAAAGTCCTTCGACTTGTTTAAACCGCGCGGCGTACTGCTCTTGTTCATCGGGACTGAACATCTGCGAAGGAAATAAGAGCGACGGATCGACGATGCTGTATTTTTCCACTGAAGCGCGATGCAGCATCCCCTGAATGTCTCTCCAATACGCGGACGTCACCAAAATACGGTCCCATCCGCTTCCGTGAGCGCAAGCCTCTTTCAACGGCTGAATGGGAACGCCGTTTCGCGTACCCGTTTTATAATCATCGATAAAACATGAAACCGTGACATCGCTTCGCCGGGCCGACAAAAGACGGTTAAAAGCAACGCCACCTTCTCCGGCGCCATAGAGACAGACCCGGCTTCTGGAAGGAATCGCGTCAAGACTACGCAGAAAGTGCTGTTTCATTTATTCTATTACTATTTTGACCGGCTGCTTTTGAGCCGTAGCGCCGGCAATCGCGCGGTCGAGCTTTTCGACGTTTAACGAAGAATTAAGCGCGCGTTTCTCGATCATCCGGTAATAATCAAACGTCACGGCTTCTACCTGCGTCACCGGATAACCATATTCCTGCGCGGCCATGCGCACAAAATCATAGCTGCTCATCACGCGCGCTTCCGCGCAATGATACATTCCCGTAAGACCGTTCTGTAACGCTTCGTCTATGGTCCGGCAGACATAACCGACTTCCGTCGGATTAAAGATCTTATCCGTCGCGGCTTTAATGATCTCGCCTCTTTGTAATTGACCGACGATATCCGCGAACATCCCGCCTTCTTCGATCCGGCGGGTATAGATCTTGCTCAGGCGCAATATCAAATAATCTTTCCGTGCCCGCTGCAAGAACCCCTCGACCATCACTTTAAACGTTCCATACCTATTCACCGGGTTGACCGGGTCTTCCTCGCGATAATTACCCCGCGTTCCATCAAAGACCTGGTCCGAAGAAAGAAAAACCGGCTTAATATCCCGCGCGAGGAGATACTCGATGAGCTCGATCGTCTTCTGCACGTTGACGGCATACGCGACTTCGGCATTCGTGACGCACTCATCGATCTTGGTGACCGCCCCGGAAATGATAACGGAAGAACAACGGTCAAAAACCGAAAAAGTATCTTTCAACAGGTTAAACGGGACTAACCCATCCTTCTTTTTTCCGTAATAGGTGCCGACGACCATTTCGCCCCTCTTTTTCAAAAGGGAATACATGCCGTATCCGATAAGGCCGGAAGCGCCGAGAACCCCAGTGATCTTTTTCTGCTTTTTCTGCTTCATTACACAAATCCCAAATGGTCCTTGTCCGAATCCAAATACTCCAGTATCAGCTTATTCTTCGCATTCGCCACACAATGATGGTTACAATGCACCGAAGGATTTACTTTAAAGAAATTGTTCTTATCGGAGAACCAGAAATCCTTAAACCGCATATCCTTGATAGAACCGATCAGGCCTTCTTCCAGATTATAGGCTTTATCCTGGCAAGGATAGATATTCAAGTCCGCGCCGATGACCGGCAGTATCTGAAGGTACGGACACCACGCATAGTCTTTTTTGAATTTGTCGTCGAGTTCGTGATAGGCGTCCGAGATCTCGAATCTTTCAGAAGCGAACGCCTTGATCGCGCGGGCGGTCTGGTCTTTGACCAGGGCAAATACCGGCTTATGGTATTCATTGTTCTGGCGTCCGCTGTTGCTGACAATGCACGCGGACACTTTCACGCTGTCTACCCCGATATCGTTCAATCGAGCGATAAGTTCATAGACATGGGCGGCATTCTTCTGGTCTATGATAAAACTTACGCCCAAGTAACACTTCCCGCCGAATTTCTTGAACTGCTTCATATTATCCATCACCTTGGTAAATTCGCCATCCGGTACTTTACGATACCGGGAATAACTTTGGTCGTCCCAGCCATCCATCGAAACGCGTAACCAAGTGCCTTCACGGGCGAATATCTCAGCGACCTCCCCCTGTAACAACGATCCGTTGGTAAGAGAAGCAAATTTGATCCGGGCGATCGCCAGTTTCTTTACCGCGTCCAAAAGATACGGATAACAAAACGGTTCGCCGCCGCCGCTAAACGTTACGGCTTTGACGGACATATCATGAAAATCTTCAATGATCTCCAGCATTCTTTGTTTCGGGATGGTGTCCCGTATGACCATATCTTTTCCCAGCTGGAGATTATCAACGCGGTACGCGCAATAATGACAATTGTGATTACAGATATTGGTCGGCTTGATCCGGATATGGATCGGCGCCAGGATCCGCGGATTTTCTCTCGGCAAAGAATCGATCTTCTCCTTATAATGGAACACCTTCATTTTTGTGTAGAGTAAACCCATCTCACTACCTCGCGAATAACCAATTCCCAATTTCCAATTTCCAATCATTGAAAATTAATACTTGGATATTCATTTGAAATTTGAGATTGATCATTGGTAATTATTCATCTACTTTGCTACTCAAAGTAGATGAATTCATAATCCCCGGTATATCCGAACTCTTTAAACAGCCATTCCCATTCCTCTTTATTGAAAAAAGACTGGCACGTCAATGCCCAGCATTGTACATTAAACAGTTCTTCTTCATTGCGGTAGCTCTCAACAGCAATATATTTATTTTTCCCCACGCGTTCTATTTCCCGGAGCGCCGGTTTGAGTTCATTGATCATCAGATTATGCAATGTCGTGATAGAGATCACCAGATCAAACGACGCGTCTTTATACGGATACGGATCCTGCGCGCGATGAAGTATTATATTCCCTTTTATTTCCTCTTTCGAGGTCTTCATGGCATATTCGGAAGTATCAAGGCCGACGAGCGTGCTTAACGGAAGCAGTTTCTTAAATTCATACAGCAGGTATCCTTTTCCACAGCCGACATCAAGGATCTGCGCTGTCGCGGAAAGCCGGTACTGTTCGATCAATCTGCGGGCGACCACTTCCCACCGGCCGTCATATGTATAGCCGCCGTAACCGAACCGTCGTTCGCCGTCCCAATATTCCCGGCCGTATTGTTTGGCCACTTTCATCGACTCGATCTTCCGGTCGCTCATCCTGCCGATATAATCACGGCTTGTTTTCTTGTGCAGCGGAGTTATTATTTCCAGGAATTTCCCCATACGTGCTTCCTTCTAGGTTTTTAGCATACTATTCGGCAAAACCGGCCGGTTAATGGTGATAAATACAACCATGTCATACGGCGTCACGAACGCGATCTCTTTGACTTTCCGGTACAAAACAAAAAGGAAAACCGTCGTATCCGAACGCAGATTGAAAAGACCATGCCATTGCTTCATATTCTCGTCACTACAGTCAAAAACAAAATCGCTGTCTTTGGACGGCGAGATGCTTAACCACATGCCTTCTATGACGTACTCGTTCAGTTTCGCCACGGATTTAAAGAACAACGGCGTATAATGAAAAAATCCGTGGTTGTTCACGTCGATCATGGGAACCACGTGGAGCAATAATCCGCCGGGCTTGCACGTCACATGCATATTCCGAAAGAAAAACAACTGGTTCATGATGTGTTCGCTCGTACCTAAGTTCGTGACGACGTCGAACTGTTTTGTAAAATTATATTTCGCGGCAAGATCTTCATTGAGATCGAATTTATGCGGCTTAAAGGTATGGTCAAAATCGATCGCTTCGTAGTCCGTAAAACCCATCTCCTCGTACAAAAATTGGGATGAGATCTTCGGAACGCTCATTTTTTGCTGTATCGCGGAAGGGTTATACTGCCGGCCGATCGAAGACAAGAACGCGCATACTTGCGGATAGTCCGCCAGTACGGACTGGGACCCCATCTCCAAGACCGACTGGGCATTCTTTAGTTTCCCGTCCAGGCTGATCCGCTTAAACAATGTCAGTATATGTTGGGTTATAGCCATATAAGTCACTCCTTCCGTAACTCTGCAAGGACACGTTCCGCGATCTTCCGCGCGGATATCCCAAAATGATCCCGCATACCGGCGGTATCTTTTATTTCATGGACAAAAGTATCCGCAATACCCAACACGTGCAATTTCCACGCCGGGTGCCTTTGAGCATACTCTTTCGCTATTGCGCTGCCTAAGCCGCAGCCGGCATAATGCTCTTCTATCGAAAAAACATGTTTATACGGTTTGCATACCGCAAATAGCTCGCCGGCAAGCAAGGGTTGGACCATCGGCATTGAAATCACCTGCGGGACAATGCCTTGTTTTTCAAGCATATCCCGCGCCTTTACCGCCTCTACGCCGATAGAACCATGACAGATCAATGCCACTTCACGCCCTTCGCGCAAAATCTGCGGCTGTCTAATGTCCGGGACCCGCCGCTGATGCAGCGATGGTTCGCCTTTCTTGGCTAAGCGGACATAGACCGGCCCGGAAGCCCGCAAAGAATATTCCGCGGCGGCGGCGGTTTCAACCGGATCGACCGGAGAAAATACCGTCAGGTTAGGCAAGGTGTGCGCTAATCCGATATCCTCAATCGCGTAATGCGTCATTCCCTGCGGCGCGTATGAAACACCGCTGCCGATACCGACTAAGGTCACCGGCAACCGCTGGTAACAAATATCGTTACGGACCTGCTCATAGCACCGGTACAAAACGAAAGGAATGATATTGTACACATATACTTTGTACCCGGACAAAGCCATCCCCGCGGCAAAACCGGCCATATTCTGCTCCGCGACTCCCAGATTCAGGAATTGTTGCGGACGCTTCTTTTGAAATTCATCAAAAACGCCCAAACCGGCGTCACCGCTGATGATGAATATATCCTTGCGCTTACCGCACTGCCCCATGACCGCGTTCATGAATGTGTTACGCATTATTTACTTTACCTGTCTTTTACGTTCCGGGCGGTTCCAGAACGTTCCTTTATGTTCCTTAAGGTTTCTCTAAGAAAGCAACTTCAAGGAACATTCCGGAACTTCAAGAAACCTATCGAAACCTTAAGCCGTCTTTTCATCGCAATTCTTCCAACGCCTTCTGCTTTATTTCATCCGTTACAATGTAATAGTGCCAGATCAATTGATCTTCCATAAAAGAAACGCCTTTACCTTTGGTCGTACACGCTATGATTATCTTCGGTTTATTATTATGCGGCGATTTCAAGGCTTTTTCGATCTGAGAAAAGTCATGGCCATCGATCTGATAGACCTGCCAGCCGAACGATTCCCATTTTTTACGGACCGGCTCATACGCGCAAAGTTCGCGCGCTCTGCCATATCCCTGCAGATTATTGTAATCGAGGATGACCGTAAAATTATCGACCCCTAACTTCGGCGCGAATAATGCTCCCTCCCAGATCGACCCTTCCTGGGATTCGCCATCACCGATCACGACGTAAACGCGGCGTTTCTGTTTCTGCTTCTTGAACGCGTAGGCAATACCCAAACCCATATTAAAACCGTGCCCCAAAGAACCGGAAGACACTTCGACCCCTTTCGAGGTAAATCGGTCTAAATGCGACGGCAACGTTCCGTCATTCTGGCAATACCCTTTTAAAACCGTTTTTTTAATGATCCCCCGTTCGGCTAAGGTGCTGTACAATACCGCTTCCGAATGCCCTTTACTTAAGATAAAGATGTCCCGCCGGTTCCACGGCTTCAGCTTCAGGACTTTCCAATATAGAACCGTCAGGATATCCACGCACGAAAAAGCCGAACCCACATGCGGTATCTTTGAACAATGCGCAAGCTCGATTATTTGTTTACGTATGTTTTTGGATATTTCTTTTAGATTCATATTGTCCTCACACAGATTATCACAGATGCAAAGCGACAGATAATCACAGATTTGAAACCCCCGAATTATTTACCAATAACGATAAACGTTTCGAGACACGTAACCGTTCAACGTTTAAACGAGGTCCTTTTGAATTGAAATCTGTGATCATCTGCGGATCTAAATCAGTGGTCATCTGTGTTATATAAAATTAACATGCTTAACCCCCGGATGCGTTATTTCCCACAGGAAATCATTGATCGCGTGCGGACGGCAATTCGGAGGACATTTTCTCACATCCAAGGTAGTCTCTAAATACTTTTTTATTCTTTTTCTCCGGGCTGAGTTCCACAGGTCTTTAAAAGAGCTCGCGTAGATGTTGCCGAAAACAAATTTTTTCTTATCCCAATAGGGAAGGCACGTGGCGACGTCTCCCGCCGAATTAAGTACCGAGATAAACGAAGTGCCGCAACAATGCCGGTAGTTCCTTTTTCCATATGCATCAAACGATGCTTTCCGGGCGATGACCTTAAAATGCGGACCGGACAAACGTTCCGCCGTATCCAATAAAGCCGATACCGGTCTTCCGCCAAAATCCTTTTTTGGCCGGTAGGATTGCTGGTTACTCTGGTGCACGAACGGTTTGATCACGAAATAATCCGCGCCGGTCTTTCGTATGGTCTTGACCGCGACCAGCAGAGAATCCGCGTTCTCCGGAAGCAGGACAAACTGAATGCCGATATCCACGGCCAGCTTTTTCTTTCTCTTCAAAAAAGCCACTGAAGCGATATTCCCGACAACGGCATCGAAAGAATCCTCTTTAACCTGATGGATCGCCGCGTACGTCTGCCGGTTTCCGGCATTAAAGCTGAACCGGATAAAAGTAAGCGACGGAGTAATCTCCCGGGCGAGCTTCTCATGCAATAAATGCCCGTTCGTGAACAATCCGACATCGATGCCGCTCTGTTTTGTATGCCGTATGATCTTACTGATATCCGCGTGCAAAAGAGGCTCACCCTCGCCGGCGTATAAGACACTCCGGACACCGGCTTGTTTTATTTCATCGATAAAACGCATAAGGCGGCCGGTCTCCAGTTTACGGTTCGGATGGCCGATAAAATCATACGCGCAAAAAATGCAGCGGTGGTTACAACTGCCGACCGGGCTGATCTCCAGATACAACGGATAACAATCGCCGGTACGCGTAAAATCACCGACCCTATCGCAATGGTACATTAATTTGTGGCTATCAAATAAGAACTGCTTCATGATGGATTAATTAGTTTTTAAAATTTATTCGGGTTCCTTTTTAATTACCAATGCTCAATTACCAATATTACCAATCAATGATCAATAACCAATTTCCAATTGAATACAAAGAAATATTTTTTTATTGGTAATTGATACTTGGTAATTCATTGGATATTGAACATTGGTAATTGGGAATTATTGGATGAAACATTAAGAAACACCTCCTCACATGTGCTCACTATTTTAAATTCTCTATATTTTTAATGTCCACACTCGTATGCCCGAACACCTGGAAACGATCGGTCTTTACTTTGACGTCGCAGGGATTACAGTCGCCAAAATACTTACACGGCCTGAACCGATCGACGGTCTCCTCGTTGAAATTCTCGTCAAGGATATGCGCGATGGGGTCACGGGCTTTATACAGATCCGCATGGCATCGATACACATATCCCGAAGGACCGACGACGACCTCGCTGGTCTTACATTGGCAAGACCGCAGCGAAGCGCGGACCGACCCTTCATATTTAAAGGTGCCGTGCAATTTCCCTTGGTGTTCGCCTAAAAACTCTTTCGTCCTAAAATCAAGCCCCTGATCAAGGCATTGTTTCTGGACTTCAAGAATATGCGCCTTTGTCTGAGGATGCAAAACCCCGTATAATCCGATCCTGAACCCGGCTTCCTGAAGCCTCTTGGTCTTTGTGATCAGATCTTCAATAGTATTCTGCCCCGGGTGATAACTGACTCTAATCGCCGCGTACGGTGCTTCCCGGGTAAAACGCCGGACAGGGACTTCTTCAATGAAACGATCGACATCAAAAAGCATGTTCGTGAGAAGGTCCATCTTTATTTCCGGTTTGACCTCATTGACGAACGTATAAAAACCTTTATACAACGTCGGTTCTCCGCCTTGCAGGGTCAACGGCAAATCCGGCCGCAAGATCAACCGATTCGCGGCACCGATCCAATCTTCCACATCCATCGATTCTCTTAAGACCGATTGATGCTCCTCTTGGGCGTGGCGGTTAATACAGTACGGACACCGCAGATTACACGCCAACGTCAGAAAAAAAGCGACGTAATTCTGGTCAGGCTTGACTGTAATAGATGATAATTGCTCCATAGTATTCTTTAGTCACCACGACACCACGTCACTATGTCACCGGTAAGAGCGGAAACGGATTACCTGAGAACTGGTGTCTGGTGACATGGTGACCTTTAAGTCGCTAACAGCTTCTCCACTTCCTCCGCCACTTTCTCCGGTTTTATAAACCGCATGCAGTGCTGCGGCTGAACGCACTGCTGGCGCAGACACGGAATACAATCGTAATCGGCATCCGGCAAGACCTTGACTCCGTCGTGGCCTAAATCGACTTCATTGGCAAAAGACGATCCAAAAAGCGCGACGACTTTTTTCTTCATGGCGATCGCCAGATGCAAGCCCAAACTATCGTTGGTAATAATGCACCGGCAGGAATGGATCCAATCCATATATTCGTAAAGGCTGTTTAACCCCTGTTGATAAGAAATACTATACCTGTTTTTTATCTTTTCTTCGAGTATTTTCCAATACTCTACCGGCCACGCTTTCGTCGGCCATTTTGACCCTACTTGCGTGTTGAAACCGATATCGTGACAGACCGGGCTTTGGGACTGGTACCCCAAAAGATATTCTTCCCCTTGCCATTGTTTTCCGATGATCTCGAACAAAAACTCGTTCGAACTCTTGCGCGACTTCTGCTTTAACCCGTTATTCGCGCTGACTTCCAGGACTTTTTCCGCGTTTAAGTACGCGGCGACTTCTCCGGTAATCGGGTTAAAACGAAACCCGTATTTCTTCCACGCTTTGATCGAGTCCGCCAAAGCGCAAATACCCGGGGCTTTCTCGAGATTTATCACCGTGTCGAAATATTCCGCCTGCAACTGCAGCACGGTCGTCAGATCATAATGCATCAAGCGTTGGATATACGGAATGCCGTCAAGGAATGGATAACACGACTTATCAGTCATCCACGTCACCTGGGCATCTTTAAAAGAATGCAGTATCGGCGTACAGCGCAACACGTCTCCTAAGCTGACCGTATCATCCGTCTTAGAGACAAGAAACTCGGTAAATCCGATCTTGATTATCAATATCTTTTCTTTCATTTCGACTCCTTTGTATAAACGCGAATTCCCGCGCGATCAACGCTGATTATCGCGAATTATTCGCGACCATTTGCGTTCTATTCATTCGCGCATATTCGCGTTATTTAACTCTCTAAAAGGCCCTGATACACAATATCCAAAGCCTGACTCATCCGGTGCTCCATCGTGTGTTCTCTCAAGAACCGCTCGTATCCGCGACGGGCGATCGATGCCCGCTCTTCATCATGGGACAGATAATATTCTATCTTTTCACGCATCTCTTTCTTGGTACGAAAAACTTCGATCTCTTTACCGGCCTGAAAACAATCGCCGATCCCTCCGGGTTTTTCGTCCTCAGGAGTAAGCCGGGTCAGCAAGAACCCCCCGGACGCGATCACATCAAAGACCCTCGGATGATTATTGGTCGAGTGAGACAGATTCACGTTTATTTTACTCGCAGCATAGACCTTACTGACTTCTTCCCCGCTGGGAATCTCGCCAAACGCCTTATCCTTTAAGACCGCATCGGCTTCCCATCCGGAACCGTATATTTTCAATGTTAAATCGCTGAGCACCCGTAAATACGCCGGACGCAGAGCTAATTGCGCTAAAACCGCCCAGACCCAGATAAATCCCTGTAATCCAAAAGATTGTACGCCGTCGCGCTTCTGCGTGTCCTGAAATATCCGCGAAAAATCGTCAAAATCGTACCGGTCTTCATCCGCCATACGCTCACACAGACGGCCGGCTTCTGCTTCGGAAACATACCGGTACGCCGTACGCACATCCGGATAATAACAAACCATGCTTACGTCACTTGTGTAGCGCTGCCGTTCTTCATCCGTCAGAACATGGGGATAATATTTGCGGGGATTACTGCCGCAATAAAAGTAATGCAGTTTATTGTCCGGGATCCCGGCTTCCCGTAACTTTCGCATAAAAAACTGCGCGGCCACCAATAGTTGATCATGGCTGCCGATCTTCGCCTGCACCGGGATTCGGGGATCGAACAAGAACGCGCGCGGGTCCTGCACCCACACAATCGTAACCAGATTATCCGGAACCGGAAAAAACTCTTTCGGCGCGACATTTATTTTAAACCAGACATGCGGCAGAAAATCCCTGACGGCCTTGAACGTATACGACGGAGTGATGACCCGGGGCCCGCCCTCTTCCAAAAAAGCCGTATGGCATCCTAATCGCTCAAAAGCTTCCAAACAATCTCTCATGGCATATTGCATGACCTTCGTATCGGTACTCAGTTCCCCCAGTACCCGCAGTCCCTGACGACCGGCCAACAGCGGCGTAAGCGCCGGCATCGACGTCCGGCCGTAATAATCGTCGATATACGTCTTGGCGGTCACGAACATTTCATGCGAGATCTGCCGAATAGATTCAGATACCATGCGCGATGCAGTGAAGTAAAAATCAACATCTTCATCAGAGCAAAACGTCATCCCCTGTAACGGCATAAATAGATTTAAATGCTCTTTTAAA
>Ga0172370_10001168_pt1 | contig 40931 bp, 39 predicted proteins | sample LakKiv5m_FD_114538 | JGI IMG/M metagenome (GOLD analysis project Ga0172370, IMG submission 114538) | Freshwater microbial communities from Kabuno Bay, South-Kivu, Congo - kab_022012_11.5m | ecosystem: Environmental > Aquatic > Freshwater > Lake | place: Democratic Republic of the Congo...
GACCGGCTGGTCATCACCGGCAGGTCGGCGGAACCGGTGTATCTCTACGTTTCGGCCGGGCGCGTGGAGTTGCGCTCGGCCTCGGCCTACTGGGGCCTCGACGCTTGGGATACGCAGGTCGCCCTCGAACGCGATGTGGGCCATGGGGCGCGCTCGGCGGCTATCGGGTACGCGGGCGAGAACGTGGTGCGCTTCGCCTGCATCATGAACGGACGCAAGAACGCCGCCGGCCGTGGGGGCATGGGTGCGGTCATGGGGTCGAAGCTCCTCAAGGCGGTCGTCGCGCGCGGCGACGGGCCGCCTCCCATCCACGACCGCGACGCCCTGCTGAAGCGGCGCCGGGAGTTGAACACCTACCTCCATACGTCGAAGGTGATCGAGATCATGGGGCGGCTGGGCACTCCCCTGCTCTACGCGAACCACGTGCGCGTGGGTGCTCTGCGGACGAAGAACTCCCAGCTCAACCAGTGGACTTCCGACCTTGACGCCGAGCACGTGGAAGAGCACGTGGAGCGCATGGTCTCCTGCGCGGGCTGTTCCGTGCATTGCCGTCACGTGAACCGGCTTGGCGGCGAGGGCCCGGAGTTCGTCACGGAGGGCCTGATGGGTGCGAACTGCGGGGTCGAGGATGTGGTTGATCTCATCGAGATCAACAACCTGTGCAACGCCCTGGGGTTGGATACGTCTTCAGCCGGCACGCTCATCCCTTGGGCCATGGAACTCTATCAACGGGGGATCATCGGCGAAGAGCTCACGGGGGGTCCGCTTGAGTGGGGCGACGTGCCCGCCATCAAGCAGCTACTGCTGGACATCGCCGCCCGTCGCGGCTTCGGCAACGTGCTGGCCGAGTCGACCCAGGCGCTTGCTCTGGGTCTGCTCCCGACCGAGGCGCGCGACTATCTCATCGCCATCAAGAACCTGCCGCAATCCGACCCTCACGATGTGCGCTACATCAAGAGCTTCGCGCTGGCCGAAGCGGTGTCGTCCCGCGGCGCCGATCACCTGCGCAACCGGCCTACGCTCGACATCATGGGTCTGAGCGACGAGATTCGGGCGAAGGTCTACGGCGAGCCCACCGTGGCGGCGCCCACCAGCTATGAGACCAAGGAGATCGTGGTGGAGTGGAGCGAGAACATCTACGCGGTCATCGACTGCTTGGGTATGTGCCGTTTCGTGTGCCGAGGCTGGAACAGCCCCAAGCTGCTCGGGTACGACGAGTTCTCCGCACTGATCACTGAGGCCGTGGGGCTCGATATCCCTCCGGCGGAGTTGGTGGCGGTCGCCCGCCGGGTGCTCGACATGGAGCGGGTCATCAACATGCGTGAAGGGATCACTCGGGCCGACGACACTCTTCCGCGCCGGTACTTTGACGATCCGCTGCCTGTGGGTCCGTCAAAGGGTCATCGCATCGACCGGGCCGAGTTCGCGGCACTGCTGACCCGTTACTACCGCAGGCGCGGATGGGATGACGAGGGGGTCCCCTCGCCTGAGCGGGTAGCTGGACTCACGGCGCGCACGCGATCGGCGGCTCCCCTCAGCTGACCTTCTACCCTCCATCGTCCGGGAATCATACCCGCCTGACGGTGGACCCCAGTGTGATGGCCGCGACCGAGCCGAGGACCGCCACCACGCTCGCAAGCAGGAATGCCGGCACGAAGCTCCCGGTGGCGTCGGCGATGGCGCCCGCGACAGCCGGCCCGACCGCCATGCCTACGGCGAAGAAGAGGGTGACGAGGCCGAGGGCCGCCGGCGCCAACCGGGCTCCGAAGACGTCGCCGCAGGTGGCCGCCATGATGGCCGGTATCCCCCAGGCGGAGAGACCAAAGATCACGGCGGCGATGGTGAAACCGGCCGGGGCCTGCCAGAGTCCGAAGAGGGCGAACGAGGCTGCTTGGACAAGACAGACCACGGCGAAGGCCCACTTGCGGCCGATGCGGTCGGAGATACCGCCCCAGAGGGAGCCCGAGACCAGCGTGCACCAGCCCAGGAGCATGTACAGATCGCCCGCCGCCTGCGGGGAATAGCCGCCGGAGGTGATCAGATGTTTGGTGAAGAAGGTCATGAACGCCAAGTAGGCAAGTCCGAAACAGAAATAGACCAGGCTGAGGTGCCAGACGATCGGCGAGCGGAAGATGAGGCGCCACTGTGCCCGGCCGGGGACGGCTTCCAGCGCCGGCGTATCTGAGGAGTCGGAGAGTCCCGCGGCACGGCCGGGGACCGCCGCCGTCTCTGCCATCCCCACCGGGAGAAGGTGCAGGTCGGTGGGCCGGTTGCGGATCAACGCGTAGGCGAGTGCCGCGATGACGGCCGTGATGCCTCCGTAGATCCACCAGATCGCCCGCCACCCGTCAGGCCCGGTGGCGGCCAGCACGCGCGGGACCAGGGGGCCCGCTACGATCAGCCCGATGGACGATCCGGATACCACCACACCCGAAGCCACTCCTCGCAACCGGCGCGCGAACCATGCCCCCGCAAGCGCGGTAGCGGGAACGTTGGTGAGGCCGGTGCCGATGCCCGTGAGCAGTCTCCATCCGGCAGCCTCCGCAAATCCTTGGGCGACCCCCGTGAGCGCCATGCCGATGGCCGCGATCACCAGTCCCACCGGCAAGACCGCTCGGGTTCCGAAGCGAGCGGCCAATGCCCCGCCGACCAGCGACATGGTCGCGTAGCCGATTACATTGGCCGTGGCAAGCGAGCCGGCGAGGGTATTACTGAGCCCGAGACCCTTCTGCATGGCCGGCAGGACCATGGTGTAGCCGAAGCGACCCAGACCGAGCACCGCAAAGGAACTGAGCGTTGCCACCACCAGCACGATCCAGCCATAGTGCAGGCGAGGCTTCGTCGCCTACCCCTCCAGATAGCACTCGCAGGCCATCGGATCCCAGACGTCCTCGCCGTCGGCCTTGCGCTTCTCGCGCAATGCGGCCCAGACCTTCTCCGGCGTCAGCGGCAGACTGTTCACCGATACACCCATGGCGTCGAATATGGCGTTGCGGAAGCAACCCATGGTGGGGAGCGTCGCGCCTTCGCCCACTTCTTTGACGCCCCACGGTCCGGCGATCTCGTAGCTCGGCACGAGAGACGAGTGTACCCGGGGCATGTCGAGGGCGGTGGGCAACCGATACTCGCCCAACGTCGGGTTCTGGATCTTGCCCCTGGCGTCGAAGCGGACCTCTTCCCAGATAGACTCGCCCATGCCCATGTAGAGGGCGCCGTGAACTTGCGCGTGCAGGAGCGCTGGGTTGATCACCTGGCCGCAGTCGTGCACGTCCCACACGTCGAGCACGTTGACCTCGCCGGTCTCCTCGTCGATCTGCACTTCGGAGACCTGAGCGGCGAAACTATACGCCGGCGACGTTCCCACCGGGGCGCCCTTGAACTTGCCCCCCAGTTTCGGCGGAGCGTACGATCCTCGCCCGGTGAGAGGGCCTTTTCTTACAAAGAACGTGCGGGCCACCTCCGCGAACGTGAGGGTGGTCTCCGGGTTGTCCTTGGCGGAGATCATCCCCAGGCGCACATCGAGCTGTTCAGGCGGAAGATCGAGCATCTCCCCGGCCATCTCCAGCAACTGCTTCTTGACTTCTTCTCCCGCCTGTTTCACGGCAGCGCCCGACATCAGAGTCTGCCGACTGGCGTAGGCGCCGAAGTCGTGTGGGGTCGTCTCGGTGTCGGCGGCCACGATCTTCATCTGTTCGTAGGTATATCCCATGGCCTCAGCGGCCATTTGGCAGAGCACGGTGTCGGAGCCCTGGCCGATGTCGGTAGCGCCCGTGTAGAGTGTGGCTGCCGTGCCGTCTTCCCCCACCTTGATCATGGCCGCAGCCTGCGGCAGGTCGGTTCGGTAGATGGGATACCCGGCTCCGGAGACGAAGCTGCCCGTGGCGATGCCGATGCCCCGACCGGGAGGAAGGTGACCCTTCTTGTCCCGCCAACCGGACACGTCGCGGGCCTTCTCCAGACAGGCCACCATCTCGCAGGAGTTCACGACATAGTCGTTCGGGGTGACCGTGTTGGGCCGGCGGGCGTTCTTGAGGCGGATCTCCACCGGGTCGATGTTCAGGTCCTTGGCGATGTTGTCCAGATGCGCCTCGAAGGCATAGCGAGGCTGGGGGGCGCCGTGGCCCCTCTGGGCTCCGCAGGCGGGCAGGTTGGTGTAGACCCGGTGCATGTCGAAGCGGAAGTTCTCGAAGGCGTAGGTGAGGGTGAGCATGGCCCCGGCGTAATATGCGCTGGCGATGCCCAGGCTGGTGTAGGCGCCGCCGTCCATGATGAAGTCGGCGTGTACGCCCAGGATGCGTCCATCGGCGTTCACGCCCGTGGTGAGGGTCATGTATTGGCGGTGCCGGCCCCGATTATGGGCGAACATCTCGGCCCGATCGTAGAACATCTTCACCGGGCGACCGGTGAGGCGGCTCAGTACCGCCCCGGCGAACTCAAGGCCGGTGGGTTCCAGCTTGCCGCCGAACCCGCCGCCCACGTAGGTCTTGATCACCCGCACGTCGCCCATGGGCAAATCGAACTCGCGGGCGATGTAGTACTGGAAGTAGTGCGGCGACTGCGTGCTGCTGTACACGGTGAGCTTGCCGTCCTGCCAAATGGAGGTGGCGGTGTGCGGTTCCATCGGCGCCTGGTAGGTGCGGTTGCCAACAAACGTGTCGGTGCGCACGTAGTCGGCTTGACGGAGCGCCTCGTCCACGTCGCCGAAGTCTTGATGGATCACCGTGTTCTTGTTCAGGGGATATTCGGGATGGATCTGGGGAGCGTCTTCGTCCATGGCGTGAAGCGGATCGAGGACCGCGGGCAGGACCTCGTATTCCACGTTGATGGCCTTGAGGGCCTTGTAGCAGGTCTCCTCGTCGATGCAGGCGACGGCGGCCACCTTGTCGCCCACGAACTTGACCGTGTCGATGCAGAAGATGTTCTCGTCCCACCGCGCCGGCGAGATGCCGTACTTGAGGGTGGGCACGTCTTTGTGCGTGATCACCGCTTTGACCCCGGGGATCTTCTCGGCCTCGGAGGTGTCGATGGAGAGGATGCGCGCGTGGGCGTGGGGGCTGGTGAGGAGCTTGCCGAAGAGCATGTTGGGGAACTTCAGGTCGGCCGTGTAGCGGGCCTCGCCGGTCACCTTTTCGCGGGCGTCGATCTTCGGCTTGCTCTTGCCGATGACGGTGTAATCCTTGTCGGCCGGTTCGGGCAGGCCCGGATGGGAGTACGCGCGCGGCGGCAGCTTCGGGTCGTTCTGGGGCCGGCCGGCCGCGTCTGTGGTCCGGCTCATGCCGTCACCTCCTCACATGACGACGCGTCATCCAGGGCGCACTCTGCCGCGGTCTCAGAGATGCTCTCCCCGTCGGCAGCGTCGAGGACGGCCTTCACGATGTTCACGTAGCCCGTGCACCGGCAGAGGTTGCCCGCGATGGCGGCGCGCACTTCCGGCTCGGTGGGGTGAGGATTCCGGGTGAGGAGGGCCTTGGCGGACAGGATCATACCGGGCGTACAGTAGCCGCATTGGACGGCGGCATTGTCGGCGAACGAGCGCTGCAGGCGGTCGAGTTCGCCGTGCTGCGCTACGCCCTCGATGGTGGTGACCTCACGTCCGTCGGCTTCCAGTGCCAGCACTAGGCAGGCATCGACCGGCCTGCCATCCAGCAGCACGGTGCACGAGCCGCAATCGCCCATCTCGCAGCCCTTCTTGGTGCCGGTAAGGTCGAGTTCGTCGCGCAGCAGGTTCACCAGGAGGGTGTTGCCTTTGATCACGGGTGAGTACTCGTCGCCGTTCACGGTCAGATTGACGAGGTAGTGCTTGATGCCTTGTTTGTCGGCTATAGCCTGCACGGCGACCCCCTACACGTGCCCTTGGGTGATTGCGGTCTTCAACGCTCTATGGGTAAATATCCGTACCAGATCGCGTCGATACTCAGCCGACGCCCTGATGTCTGAGATCGGCAGGCAACACCCCACCGCAATGCGGCCGGCCTGCTCGAGAAGATCATCCGTCCAGGTCTTGCCTATGACGAGCTGCTCCGCCTGCGTGGCACGGACCGGTACGATGTACACGGCTCCCAGGCAGACGCGGGCATCGCGAATCACGGCATCATCCATCGTGACCGCAGCCGCGACCCCTACCACCGCCAGAGCGCCCGACTTGCGCAGGCCGAACTTGATGTAGGTGCTGCCGGTGGTGTCCTGCGGGGGTATCACTATCTCGGTGACGATCTCGCCCTCGGGCTCCAGCACGCAGCAGGAGACCCCGGTGAAGAAACTCTCGAGCGGCACGGTGCGGCTGCCGTTGGGACCCACCATGGTGACCTGTGCTCCCAGGGCGATCAGGAGGGGCGGTAGGTCGGCGGACGGGATGGCATTTACCAGATTACCGCCGATGGTGCCCCGGTTGCGGACCTGGTTGTTCGCCAGTTTGTGGGCTGCTTCAGAGAGCGACAAAAAGTGCTGCTGCACCACGGGGGAGTCGCGGATCTCGTTGTGTGTTGCCAAGGCACCGATGACCAGGCCGCGGTCGTCGTCCCAGCGGATCGGACGGAGTTCGTGCAGATTCTTCAGCGACACTAGGGCTGAGGGGGTCACTACCCCACTCTTCATCTTGACCAGGATGTCGGTGCCTCCGGCGATTGGCTTCGCCGACGGCCCCAGCTCGGCGAGCAGTGCGGTGACCTCTTGGAGTGTCTCCGGAGCGTAGTAGTCGAAATCGGGCAGGTACATCAGCCCCCCTTGTTATGAAGGCCTTGCGGCGTGGGCGCGACAATCCGGCGTTCGACGACGTGACGAACCACACGCACCACGCGCAGAATTAACTGGCTGACCAGCCAGTTACCGGTAGAGTAGCACACCGGACTAGACGCTGCCAGGTCGAGGCGGTGGCCTCGGTCGGCCCGCTGGTCCACCCCGTTGGGGCTCGTGGCGATTCTGCGTCCGGCGGCCCTACGTGCGTACGGGCGTGGTGTTCTCGGGCGTCGTGGGCGCCACCGGTACGATCCCGGCGAGGTCGCCGATGACGTTCACCAGTTCGGTGTTGCCGGGGACGACTACCTTGGCGTTCTGAGCGAGTGCACGCTCGACGGCTTCGAGTTTGCGCAGCACCTGCGCGTTACCGATGAAGAATTTGTCGGCCGCCTCGTTGACCAGCGCGATCGCCTGCGCCTCCCCTTCGGCGGCCAGGATCTTGGCCTGCTTTATCCCCTCGGCCTTCTTGATCTCGGCGCGCCGCTGACCGTCGGCCTGGGTCTCCACAGCGGTAGCGTAGTCGATGGCGGCGATCTTCTCGTTCTCGGCTTTGACCACTTTGTTCATGGTCTCCTGGACATCGGTGGGGGGATCGATCTCTTTGAGTTCGGTGCGCAGGATCGCGATGCCCCAGCTGGCCGTCTCGGTCTTGAGGGTGCTGCGCAGCTCCTCGTTGATTCTGCCCCGCTCGCTGTTGGCCGATTTGAGCGTGAGCGTTCCGATGATGTTGCGCAGAGTGGTGCGCGCGAGGTTGACGATCTGGTTCTCATAGTTGGTGACGTTGTACTGGGAGGCTTTGACGTTCTCCTCGTCGGCCTTCACTTTGAGGTAGACCTGGGCGTCGACCTTGGCGTTCAGGTTGTCGTTGGTGATGATGGTCTGCGGTTCGGCTTCCACCAGGACCTCGCGGATATCGACCAAGAACATGCGTTCCACCAGCGGGATGATGACGTGGAAGCCCGGGTCGGCATACCGGTTGTACTTCCCCAGGCGTTCCACGAGACCGCGGTGCGTGGGCCGGATGACTCTGAATCCCAGTACCAAGATGACAAGCAGAACTAGGATGACCACACCGGGGATCACATATCGCATGGTGCCCGCCGCCTTCCGGTCGGTGCGGAGAAGGGGTCTCGCTTCCCATGCTAGGGGGGTGGCGTTCGGGTGTCAAGGCGGGCGATCGTCTCTGCCGTTTCCTCTGGACGGCGACCAGGTGCCGTGCGTAAGCTGTGTGCATGGTGCGCGATGCCGACAGTCGTCTCGCGGGAACCGGGGACCCGCGCCTCACCGATCTCTGGCGGCTCGGTCCGTCGGAGGTCGTGTGTGCCGTTGGGGGCGGCGGCAAGACATCCCTTCTCGAGCGTCTCGCGCGAGAATTCGAGGTTGAGGGATCGCTCGTCGTGCTCACCACCACCACCCACATGTGGCCCCCAGTGGCCGGGGGCCGGCCGCTGGTGATCGTCGATTCGCCTGATGACATAGATCATGTGCGGGATGCTCCGGGAGGCGTGAGTCCCGTGGTCGGGCGGGGCGTCGACAAGGCCGGCAAGCTGGTGGGGATCCCGCCCGAGTGGGTCGGCGATCTGCGCGATATTCCCTGGGCCGTCGCCGTGTTGGTGGAGGCGGACGGGTCCAAAGGGCTGCCGCTGAAGGCTCCGGCGGAGTGGGAGCCGGTCCTGCCCGAGTGCGCATCGCTCGTGGTCGGCCTTGCGGGCCTGGATGCGCAAGGAACTCCCCTCGATGACGCGCACGTGCATCGGGCCGACCGGTTGGCGGCGCTCCTTGGATTGCCGGCGGGCGCACGGGTGCCCGCCGACCGGCTGCTTGACGCGGTGCTTGCGGCCTACGGTCCCGGACTCCCCGGCCAAGCCGGACTCGTCGCGGTCTTCAACAAGGCGGACTTGCTATCGCCGGAGAACGGGTTGGTGCGGGCCGCTGCGGCCGCTCCTGTCGAGACGTGGGCGGGCAGTGTCGCGCCGGGCGGCGGCGGGAACCGCGCCGAGGGCCTGTCCGGGGCCGGACGGTGGCGGCGCCTGGATTCCCGGGACGAGCGGCCGGACGTACTCGTGCTCGCCGCGGGTCTTGCCACCCGCATGGGCGCCGACAAGCTGCTCGCGCGGCTGGACGACGCCACCGTACTTGGCTCGGTGGTTCGGGCCGCGACCGGGTGCGCCGGACTCGGCCGGGTAGCCGTTGTTACCGGGCCCGACGCGACCGCCGCGAGGGCCGTCCTCCGCCGGGACTGCCCCGCGGGCGGTTACGAGATCGTCTGCAACCCCCGTCCCGAGGTCGGGATGGCGTCGTCGCTGCGGGTGGGTTTGACCCGTCTGGATGGCGGCCGCGACTTGCTGGTGCTCTTGGGTGACCAACCCCTGGTGTCCGCGGACACGCTCTCGCGGATACTGGCTGCTCGGGCAGGATCTCCGCGGGCGGCTGCTGTGGGGCTGGTCCAATCGAGACGCGGGGCCCCGTCGGCCGGTCGCGTGGGCCCTCCTGTGCTGCTGCATCGGAGCCTCCGTCCCCAGCTCCTGGAGCTGCAGGGTGATCAGGGCGCCCGCCGTTTGCTGGCCCGCTACGCCACGACCGTGGTGGGACTGGACTGCCGGTCGGACGAAACACTCGACGTGGACACTCCGGCTGATCTCTCTCGCGCGCGCGAGATCAGCCGGAGGCAGCTCAAGGCCCGCCATGAGTAGTGACGCCGTGCGACCCGTGCTGGCGGGCGCGGGTTGTTTCTGCTAGCCTCCACCCTCGTCAGGTTCCAGCGGCTCGGCTGCCCGAGGGGGGAAGCGTGGGTCTCGACGAAGTCGCCGACGGCGTCTTTCGCATAGCGGTCCATAGTCCGTTCGGCACCGGGCCGACCAACGCGTACGTGTTGCGGGGCGACCGGGTGGGGCTGTTTGACACGGGTCCCGCGAGCCCGGCCGCCCGCGAGGATCTTCTCGGCGGGCTCGACCTGCTCGGTCTGGGTCCCGCCGATGTCGACCTGCTGGTGGTGAGCCACGGTCACGTCGATCACTACGGTTTGGCCGACGAGTTCCCCGCCGCTCGGGTCGTGGCCGGTCGCCGTGAGCTGCACAAACTGACCGACCTCCGACATCACCTCGAGCAATACGCGTCGGTTACCCGAGATCTGCTGCTCTCGTGGGGTGTGCCTCCACTGCAGCGGGAAGGTATCGCAGGGTTCATCTCGGGGCTCCTGCGTGCGGCTACGTCGATCCCCGGAGCGCAGCCGGTAGACGAGGGGTGCGTGCTCGATGGGTTCGGCTCCCCGTTCGTTGTACGCGAGTTGCCCGGTCACACCGAGGGGCTCATCGGGTTGCATCGGGGGGACGACGGCGTGCTGCTGGCGGGCGATCACCTGCTGCCCGACATCACCCCCAACCCCGGTCTGTATACGCTCGAGACGCCGCCCGGCAGTGGTCTGGCCGACTACGTGACGTCGCTCGGCCGGGTGTTGGAACTGGGGCCCATGATCGTGCTGCCGGGGCACGGCGCCCCGTTCGGCGACGCGGAGGGCCGCGTGACGGAGGTGTTGATGCACCATCACGAGCGTCTCGAGGTCGTCCGAACGACCGCCGGCGATGGGCAGACCGTCTTTGAGATCGCCAGTCGGCTCTTCCCCGGAGCAGAGCCGGGTCACGTGTTTCTCGCCGGTCGAGAGGTGTACGGGCACCTCCAGATCCTGGAACTGGACGGGCGGGTGTCGAGTAGCACCGTGGCGGGGCTGGACGTCTTCGAGGCGGCCTGAGGTGGTGCTGGTTCCCGGCGTCGAACTCGAACGCCGCCGGCTCTCGTTGCAGTCCGGCCTTCGGGAACTGGGCCTCGACGCGGTGCTGATGCTACAGCCGGTCGATCTCTATTACTTCACGGGTACGCTTCAGCAGGCGCATCTCCTCATGCCGGCCGAGGGCGATCCGGTGCTTCTCGTACGGAGGGATCTCTCCAGAGCCCTCGAAGAGTCGTCGTTGCCCCGCATCGAGCCCCTGGACAGTCTGCGCGCTCTCCCAGACGCCGTTGCGAGACTCGGGGTCGCGCCGGGGGCCACCATCGGGCTCGAACTCGACGTGCTCCCCGTACTGCACTTCCGCAGGTACGAGGCGCTGTTCCCCAAGGCCACCTTGGTCGATTGTTCCAGCGTGGTGCGCGAGGTACGGTCGGTCAAGTCCGCATTCGAAATGGCCTTGCTGGCCGAGGCGGCCGCCCAGGTGGACGGAGTGATGCGGGAGGCTGCGGCGTTCATCCGTGAGGGCATGACCGAGATAGAGATATCGGCCCACCTGGAGGCTACCCTGCGCCGCCTGGGGCACCAAGGTATCGTGCGCTTCCGGGCGTTCGGGCAAGAGATGGTCTTGGCCCATGTGTTCGCCGGTCCCGATGCGGCCGTGGCTTCCTATATGGACGCTCCCCTTGGAGGCCGGGGAATGACGCCGGCGGTCGCCCAAGGCGCCGGCCGGAGGCCCGTCCGTCGAAACGAACCTATCGTAGTCGACGTAGCTGGTGCCGCGGACGGCTATGTTGTGGATCAGACCCGCACGTTGTGTCTGGGCGCCCTTCCGGCGGAGTTCCGCGAAGCGTATGACGCGTGCATGAGCATCCAGGACTTGGTGCGGCGCCGCGCTGTTCCGGGGGCGTCCTGCGGCGAGGTCTACCAGGCGGCGTTGGCCGAGGCGACTGCGTTTGGCTACGGCGAAGCGTTCATGGGAGCGGCGCCCAACCAGGTGAGTTTCATCGGTCACGGCGTGGGCCTCGAGATCGACGAGATGCCGTTCCTCGCCCGCGGCGCCGACCGTCCTCTGGCTCTCGACAACGTGGTCGCGGTAGAGCCCAAACTGGTGTTCCCCGGGCGGGGCGCAGTGGGAGTGGAGAACACGTGTCGCGTCACCGCCGGCGGACTCGAGCCGATCACCACCGTTCCCGACCACCTGTGGGAACTATAGTTGGCTGCCGCAGCGGGCGACGGGAGCCGTTGGGTTCGAATAAGCTGGTGCGCGCGAAAAGGCCGGCGTGCGCAAAAAAGAATCCGGCCTCTCTCGGGGGGGTGAGAAAGGCCGGCATAGGGGGGTCTTGGTGAGTATGTGCCGGACTTCACATCCGACAGCGGCATTGTACACCGAGGACGGTACACTTGTAAAGAGGCATCTGTAGAAGTGTTGAGTGGTCGCCGGACCGGGCGGGGATTATACTACCGGCATGGATGGCGCTCTGGATCTCTGTTCCTGAGTTGTGACCATCACCATAGGAGTCCACTGCTGCGCGGGGGGCGTGGAGTCATAGAAAGGAGCAGGCATGCCGAACTGGATCGGACCTTGGGAGATCGCGATCCTTCTGGTGATCGTTCTCTTGGTCTTTGGGCCCAAACGCCTACCGGAGTTGGGTTCTTCGCTCGGCAAGGCTATCACTGGGTTCAAGCGGGGGATCAAGGACAGTGAGGAGGAGATCCGCAAGGCTGTGACCGAGGAATCGACCGTGGCTCAGTCCGCCGAATCGCCCGAGGAAGAAAAGAAGAACTGAACCAGTCTGAGCCGAGTCAAGCGGGTGATCTGGCTGAGCGGACGCTGGCCGGTGAGCGGCGCGCCGTCGCGCGCTCCATCTCGCTGGTCGAGGATGGCGATCCCGCTTCCTTAGAACTCATTCAACGGCTCTATCCCCACACCGGGCATGCCGTGCGTGTCGGCATGACCGGTCCACCCGGTGTGGGCAAGTCGAGTCTGATCTCATCCTTGATCGGTGTCTGCCGTCGCCGGCAGCTACGGGTGGGCGTCATCTCGGTGGATCCCTCCAGTCCCTTCACGCAGGGGGCGGTTCTCGGTGACCGCATCCGACTCTCCGAGCACTTCCTCGATCCAGAGGTGTTCATCCGGTCCATGGGCACACGGGGTCATCTGGGCGGTCTTGCGGAGGCCACAATGCAGGCCGGTCTCATCCTCGACGCTTCGGGAAAGGACGTCATCTTCCTGGAGACGGTTGGGGTAGGGCAGAGCGAGATCGAGGTGGCATCGGTGGCCGACACGGTCGTGCTCGCGTTGATGCCCGGCTCCGGTGACTCGATCCAGGCGCTCAAAGCCGGGGTGATGGAGATCCCCGACGTGCTGGTGGTGAACAAGAAGGACCACCCCAGCGCGGAGATAACACTCGGCGAGGTCAGAGGCATCCTGGCGCTGGGCGAGTCACAGGGAACGTGGGTGACGCCACTCCTGGCCACGAACGCACATAGCGGAGAAGGGGTCGAAGAGCTCTGGGATCAGATCTGCGCCCACGGAGACTATCTGCGCGCCGAAGGCCTCTTCGACCTGCGGCGCGCTTTTCACCTGGAACGCGGGGTGGTAGCGCTGGCTACCCGAGAGATGGAGCGCTGGCTGGTGCGGCAGGCAGGTTCGGATGAGCGGCTGACCGGTATCCTTGAACGGGTCAGGTGCATGGAGCTGGATCCACTCTCCGCGGTGCGCGCGATCTTGACCGAGGTGTTCGCCATTCCCGAAGCTTCATTATGAAACTCTCATCTGACTCATGTCGCAGGGGTGGCTTTCCGATAGGCGTAGGGCTATGGAATTCGTGTATACATGTGCGTGCCCGGCATGTGGCGAACGCGTCACACTCACCCGCTCGATGATTGGATCGCCCCGGCGGGACGAACCCGAGCGCCTCGACCGGTTGGCCCACGCGGCGTGCGGCTGCTACGTGCTTACCATGCCCTCCGGTCAAGTGGCGCGGCTGCTGGCCTCAGTGCTGATGGCGGGATTGGATGAGGATCGGCTGGACGTGGAGCTGGCTGTGCGCGCCGAGTCCTGAGACTCGACGCGGCGGCCGTACGTTCACTGTCCGGCCATGTTCTTGAAGCCTTGGGCGAGTTCGGCCCTTAGCGCGTCGGTGAGTTGGGCTGCCGGGTGCGCCATGCTGTACGTCTTGGGGGGCATGGATTTTCGCTCCACCGCGTCGGCGGCTCCCAGCGCCTGCGCGTTATCCTGCCACTCGGAGAAGTTCAGCGCTTCGCGCCCGCCGCTCACATCGCCATAGAGGAGCCACGAGGCGGGGGCGATGTTGGAGTACCAGGGCCATATGGTCTCGTTGCTGTGGCAGTCGAAACACGCGCCCACCGCGAGTTCTCGAGTGCGCGGGCTGTCCCACGGCGCTTCCTTCACGATCGGAGGGTTGGAGTGGTCGTGTCCATAGGGGATCAGTTGGGCAGCCAAGAACGCGGCAGCGCCTCCGATCACCACCCAGAGCAACACCTTCTTCCACATCGCGCGCTCTCCCTTCGATCGGACCGACGCCGGCATCGTACCTTCTTCGTCGCCCACCCTAAACGTCGGTGGCGCCGGCCAAGTTAATCGTGGGGTGTGCCGGTCTCGGTCGGTGTTCTACAATCGCACGGCGCGTCAAGGAGCGGAGGGGCGGGCGTACCGCATGGAGGAGAGGCGTGATCGGCAGGCGGAGGATCAGGGTGGTGATGGCAAAGCCGGGGCTCGACGGTCACGACCGCGGGGCCAAAGTCGTGGCCCGTGCCCTCCGGGATGCCGGCATGGAGGTCATCTACACCGGGTTGCATCAGACCCCGGAACAGATTGTGGAGACGGCCGTCCAGGAAGACGCCGACGTGGTGGGTCTCTCGATCCTCTCGGGGGCGCACCCCACGCTCGTGCCGAAGGTGGCCCGCCTCTTGCGAGAGCAGGGGGCAGGGGACATACTCGTGCTGGTCGGGGGTACCGTTCCCGAGGAGGACCAGGAGGAATTGCTCGCAGCGGGCGTCTCGGCTGTCTTCACGCCGGGCACGTCGACCCGGGATATCATCACCTTTATCGAACGGCGGGCGGGCGGAGCTGGAGAGTAGCCAACGTCGCCGGTCTGCGGGCCGGTCGTCGAGAGGAGCGAACATGGGTGTCGTAGAGCACGTCGTCGATGGCCGAGTGGCCATTATCACGCTCAACCGGCCGGAGGCGTTGAACGCCTTCAGTTCCGTTGTCCTGACGGATCTGCTGTCGGTCCTGGTCGACCTGGGCCACCGCGACGACGTGGGAGCGATCGTGCTCACGGGTGCCGGCAGGAAGGCGTTTGCGGCGGGTGCCGACATCCGGGAGATGAAAGACAAAACTCCCGACGAGGCGCGTCGTTTCGCCGAACTGGGGCAGATGGTCACCACGACCATCGAGCGCATTCCCCAGCCCGTTGTTGCCGCGGTCAACGGGTTCGCACTCGGCGGTGGTTGCGAGGTGGCGCTGGCGTGCGATATCCGTCTGTGCTCGGAGAATGCTCGGTTCGGGCAGTTGGAGATCAACCTGGGCGTCATCCCCGGCTGGGGCGGAAGTCAGCGCCTGGCCCGTCTGTGCGGCCTGGGCTTTGCCCGGGAAGTCATCTATACGGGGCGGATGGTCGATGCTCAAGAGGCCCTGCAGTGGGGTCTGGTGAACGCCGTGCATTCTCAGGCGGAGTTGATGGACAAGACCCGGGAGATGGCGCAGACCATCGCCGCGAAGAGTGGTCTGATGATCCACTACGCCAAGATGTGTCTGAGCCGTGCCCTGGACCAGGATCTCGCAGGCGGGTTGCGCATGGAGGCCGACCTATTCGGTCTCGCCTTCGCGTCGGAGGACCAGACGGAGGGTATGGAAGCATTCCTCGCCAAGCGGCCGCCTGTGTTCAAACATCGCTGACGGCGGGAGGGGCAGACCGTGGCTGGTGATCGTTGCATCGTAGGCGGATATGCCCGGCTGCCGCAGGCGACGGCGGCCGCGCAGGTGTATCAGATGGTCGCCATGGTGGCGCTTGTTGACAAGACGACCGACATGGTCCTGGAGGCTTCGGTGACCCTGGTGACTCCGGTCGCCCGTGCGTTCGTCGAGGGTCTGCTCGTGGGCTCGAATCTGCTCTCCGGCCAGGAGGAGTTCCTGGAAGAGATCGCCGTGAACTACGGAGGTGGGGCTCAGAAGGCGATCAAGCAGGCATTCAGGGACCTGTGCGACAGATATCTCGAGATGAGGACTGCGGGGGAAGCCACGTCGCTCTGACCTCGGGGCGGCGGCCCAGCCGCACCGCCCCGTTCCGCGGTAACCATGAGAGCGGCGCGGTGGCGCGCTCTTTGGCTTAGTAGAGCTGCATCCCTTCCTTTCTGTGTCGGCGGGTACGCTCGTTGCCTATCGGCGCGTGCACTCCACTTCCGACCGAACATTCAACTATGCGGATGGGAACCCGCCGAGGTTTCGGCTCGTGCCGGTCAGCGAGACGGCTTGGACAGGGCCAGGCGGAGGCGATCGAGCGGCCACGTGTTGACCACGTCGCCCGCTTCCACCCAGCCTCTTCGGGCCTCGCCGATTCCGAAGCGCAATGCGTCGTAGCCGTCCGGAGAATGGGCGTCGCTGCAGATCATGAGCAAAGCGCCTCGGTCACGGGCCAGGCGAGCATGCGCGGCAGACAAATCGAGCCGGTGATAGGAGGCGTTGATCTCGAGGATCGTGTTGGTGTCCGCCGCGAGCGCGACCAGCCGGTCGATGTCGACCGGATAGGGGTCGCGGCGGCCGAGGAGGCGGCCGGTCGGGTGGCCGATGGCGTCCACGTGGGGGTTCTCGCACGCGGCCGTGAGGCGCTTCATGATCCGATCCAGGGGTTCTTGGAAACCGGAGTGGATGCTCGCCGTGACGAAGTCGAGCTGCGCGAGTACCTCGTCGGGCAGGTCGATGCGTCCGTCGGCCAAGATGTCCACTTCCGAACCTGCGAGAAGGGAGATCCCGGGCACCTCGGCCTCGGTGGCCCGTATCTCGGCGATCTGGGCGAGCACACGGGCGGGCGTGAGCCCCTTGCCCATGCCGAGAGACTGGGAGTGGTCGCAGAAGCAGATGTACTCCAGCCCGGTCGCCTGCGCGGCGCGTGCCATCTCTTTGAGCGTGGCGCGACCGTCGGACCAGTCGGAGTGCACGTGCAGGTCGCCGCGCAGATCGGCGAGCGTGACCAGTTCGGGCAGGCGGTCTTCTCTAGCCGCGTTGAGTTCGCCCCGGTTTTCGCGCAGCTCGGGGGGGATCCAGGGCAGGCCGAGGGTGGCGTATACGTCGTGCTCGGTGCGGCAGGTGATCGCGCGTTGAGTGGCGGTCTCCTCGACGCTGTACTCCGACACCTTGTACCCCGCCCGCTGTGCGTGGCCGCGTAGGGCTACGTTGTGGTCGGCACTGCCGGTGGAGTGCTGCAGGAGATTGCCGTAGCTCTCCGGTGCCACCACGCGTAGGTCGACTGAGAACCCGCTGTGGGTTCGGGCGACGAGTTTGGTCTGGCCGCGTTCCTGCACGCACGCGATCTCCGCGAATGCGGTGAAGGCGTCCATGACGGTCTCGGGGGCGGCGGAGGCTGCGACCAGGTCTATGTCCCGTATGGTCGAGCGCCGGCGCCGCAGGCTGCCCGCGAAGTCGGCCTGATGTACATGGGGAAGCGTACGCAGCGCGGCCGCGAGGCGTTCCGCGATGGGTTCCACCACCCCGATGAGATGACGGTCGGAGCGCGGCTGGACGGCGGCAAGGGCGCGGAGCATGTTCGCTTCGGTCTTGGCTCCCATGCCGGGCAGCTCACGGACACGGCCGCGCTCGGCCGCCTCACGCAGAGACGGCAGGTCGTCGACGCCGAGGGCGGCCCACAGATGTCTAGCTTTCTTCGGGCCGACTCCGGGCAGGCGCATGAGATCGACCACACCCTCAGGATAAGCCGTCCGCAGTTGTTCCAGCATCGAGATCGTGCCGGAGTCTAGATATTCTGCTACCTTGCCCGCCACCGCCTCACCGACTCCCGGCAGCGTGCGCAGCTCTCCGCGGGTGGCCAGCTCGGCAATCGAGGTCGGGTGTTCGCGGAACGTCTCCGCCGCCTTCTCGTAGGCCAGCGTTCGGTACACCGAGGCGCCGTCGAGGGCCAGGTAGTCGGCGATGGTCTGGAAGACGGCGGCCAGCTCGCCGTTTTCGGGCAGAGGTTCATGAGACGGCATCACGGTCTCCCGGGCGCGTGTTTCCATGGCAGAGCCTGAGGAGCATCGGGCGAGAGCATGTGTGATCGCGCTCGCCCTCCGTTTAGCGTGCTCGAAGCCCCGGGTACACAAACATAACCGCGGCGATTGCATGTTCGCGGTGTCGTGTTGGTCTTTCGAGTCCGGACGTGAATCCTAGGAGGGCACTATGGCAGACAAGAAGGTGGATCGCACCGTCAGGTTGTCGGGTGGCCCTGTTGCTCAGACGGAGCTCGCCGAAGCTGCCCGGCCGCAGCACGAAGCGGCCGGCACTGTCGATGTTGCTCACGACAAGGGAAAGGCCGCGTTGCTCGAGAAGTTCCGGGCGCGTGAGGAGCTGTACCACCGCGACCATCCGACGCCGGAAGAGGCCGGCGGGCCGGCCGCTGAGCCCTTGGAGGAGGGGCCGGCATGATGGGCAGGGAGAAGTTGAAGGGCTTGGCTGCGACCCGAAGCGACGGGCTCTTTCTCTCGGCGTTCCTCTCTACGAGTCGGTTGGATGACTGGCGCCAGACCGCGCCGACGTTCTTGAACAGCGAGCTCAACCGCATTGCAAAAGAGCGAGGCCTCGACAAGGCACAGGAACGGGCACTTCGGGACGATCTGGATCGTGTTCTCGATGTGGTCCACTACGAGGTCACTCATCGGACCCAGGGTCTGGCGGTCTTCGCCGACGGGGACAAGGGTGTGTTCGAGCGTGTCGAATTGCCGCTTAGGCTCGCGAACCGTCTGGTGGCGGAGGCCACCCCGTATGTGCGTCCTCTGGTGCACGCCCTCTCGCTGTTGGAACCGTTCCTACTGGTGCGGGTAAGCCGGGACGAGAGCAGCATATACCTGGTTGACGAGTGGCAACTCGCCCGCGAGGACGACTACACCGGCCCCTATCTCAAGTCGACTGATCGTGAGACGGGCGACGTGCCCGTGAAGGAATACTACGCCGCGGCCCGCCAAGAGAGCCTGATCGAACTCCACTTCAAGGAAGTCGCCGGCGCTGTAGACAAGGCGCTGGATGAGGGCGCGTCGCGCCGGGTGGCGCTGTGCGGGCAGCACGACATCGTCAGCAACTTTCGTAAGGCGCTGAGTGCCCGCGCGGCGGCGCGCGTCGCCGCCGAGATACCGTGGGACGCCAATGCCAGCATCAGCCAGATGTTGGTGAGTGCGCGCGCCGCGCTCGATGAAGCCCGCCACGGCGAGATGACCCGGCTTGCCGAGCGCATCCAAGAAGGGCTGGGAGCTCTAGGCCACGGGGTGGCCGGATTCGACGCCACCCTGAGCGCTCTGCGCCGGGGCCAGTTGCGTACGCTTCTCGTCGAACGCGAGTATCGTCCGTCCGGGTGGCGGTGTGCCGCGTGCGACAACGTCGTGCTCATCCCCGCCCCAACGTGCCCGGTGTGCGGCGGCGCTCTCGTGGCTGTGGACGATGCGGTGGGGGAGGCGGTCCGCACCGCCGTCTTGCAGAATACCTTCGTCGAGGTGGCGGAGGGGATACCCGCTTTGGACTCGCTTGGCGGCATCGGCGGGGTGCTGCGCTTCGTCTGATCCCGGTACTCATGGATCGTCTCCGTCCGTCCGATACAGCAGGGTATGGTAGCGGGCATGGACAGCGGTTCGTCGGCTCTTCGGGCTCTACCTGTGGAGGTGCCCTGCCCTCAATGCGGGGCACTCTCGCAGCCCCCCCATCAGGTCGATACGTTCGTGTGCCCGTCGTGCGGGTCCACATTGCATCCGGCCGCCGGCGTACGGGTTTACCGCCTGGCGCAGCGGCCGCGCGTGACGGCGGCGGCGGCGGAGCAGGCTGTTCGTGCATGGTTCGCGGGTTCCGAGCTGCCCCGAGGCATGGAGACGGCGGCCCGTGTCGAGGTGGGCGGGCTCACCTCGTTCCCCTTTCTTCGCGCGCGCAGCTCGGAATCGGATTCAGTCTCGGCTCTTGCCGCTCTGCCGCTTGCGGAGGTCGCCGATCTAGAACGGGTGCCGTCCGATCTCATGCCCACGGCCGAGGACGATCTCGCCGATCTGCTTCGCACACCCGTCGACGACGAGGTGCTCAAGGACGAGGTGCGGCGGGCGCTGGGGGTTCCCGGCGTGCGGGAGCTGTTTCTTGAGGAGCGCGTCTTCTACCCTGTGCGGTACGCCTACCAGGGTATGCGCTTCAGCGCCGTGGTCGAGGCGGGATCAGGGCGCGTGCTTGCGGGACGCCGCCCCGCACGGCGCGACATCGTGGGTGAGTGGAGGATCGCGCTGGGAACCGGTGTCGTCCTCTTCGGAGAGGCTCTCGTTGTGCCCGGGCTTCCCCTCAAGATCGGCGTCGTGGCGCTGAGTTGTGCCGGGCTCTATCCCCTCCTGCGCTGGGTGGTGGCGACACATGGCTGAGCCCGCTCCTTCGACGCCACCGGCGCCTTCATCGTGGGCCATGGACGGCGGGGTGACTGCGGCGGCGCCGGAATCTGCGGTACGATTCGCCTTCCCGGCGGCACGACTCCGCTCCGTCTCGTGCCCGCGCTGCGCGGGGCCCCTGCAGGGGCGTGATGGCGACCGGGTGATCGAATGCGCCCATTGTCGCACGCGATACCTCACGCATCTGGATGCCGGCTTTGAGCGCCGCTACTTCCCCGCTAAGGTCGAGCGCCTTCAGGCGGTGGGCGCGGCCGCCCGCTGGTTGTGGGAGCATCCCGACGTGCCATCTGACATCCGGGACTCGGCCTTCGTGGATGCCCACCTCTTGTACGTGCCCATATGGGAGGTCCGGGCATATCTCGTGGGGTGGGAGTTCGGAAAGAAGCTGCGGAACAAGACCACGTTGGTCAAGGTGGGTGAGGAAGAGGTCGTGCGCACCGAACTTGTGGAACAGCCCGTGGAAGAAGGGTTCTTCGGCGAGCGGCGCTACTATCAAGAGGCCGCCGATCTGGACGCTCTCGGCATGGGCAGGCCCCACATCACCGGGCGGGAGTTCACTCTCCCCTACCTGGTCGGGGAGTTGGAGGGCGGGGCCGCCGTGTTGCAGACCGACGGAGATCTGGAGGCGGTCCGCGAGCGGGCCAGAGCTTCGTTCGTGCGCCCACCTACGGGAACCGTGGCCCCCGACACGCGTCTCTTCCTGCTGAAGGAGTCGGCGGCGCTGCTCTACTATCCGCTCTGGATCCTGCGCTATCGGTACCGTGGTCGTCTGTACGAGATGGTCGTCGATGCGCGGAACGGGCGCGTCCACGCCGCTCGAGCACCCGCCGACAATCGCCGTCGCATCGCGTTCTTTCTCGCTTCTTACGCGGCATTGGCCGTCGCCCTCGCAGCGGCAGTGTCTGCGTGGCACGCGTGGCCGAATATGGCAGAGCCCGCGCTATACTCGATGGTACTGGTCTTCGTGCTGGCCGCGGGGGCGTTCGTCCGGTTCCGGCTGATCCGCGAGGTGGAATATCACGAACCCTTCTCCGCCTGATCTGGTGGCGCTGGTCTGTCCGGTGTGCGGTCTCCCCCTCGAGACGGCCACCGCGGCTGAGGTCTTTCTCTGTCTCAGTTGTCGTCGTGCCTATTCTCCTCTTGAGGGTTCGTTGGAAGAAGTGCCCTCCCAGACCGCGGCCGTCACGACCGAGTTGGCCGTGCCCGCAGAGAAGCACTACCTGGCCGTGTGGCGGTTCCTCGCCGCAGTAGAGGTGCGGGAGAAGAGTGCCGAGACCGCAGCGGCACCGGGCGCCGTGTGGGAGCAGATACGTCGAGTGGCCGCGCCGCAGCCGCCGTTCATCTATGTGCCCGCCTTCGCCCTCGCTCGTGTGACGGTACAGCAACTGGGCGTGGGTCTGGTGCTGGCCCAGCCCGATCTCGTGCTCGAACCGGGGTTGCCTGCGGAACGGACCTCGCTACATCGTGTGACAACCGCCCGCCCGGATGCCGTCGACGAAGGCCCGGGGTTCGGTGCTGTGTCGCCCGTGCTACTCTCGGCGGCCGACGCCGCCACGGTGGCGCATTTCGTCTATCTGGCCGTGGAATCGCGGGCCACCACCGGCCTGCGGGCCATCGACTATGACCTCGATCTTACGGGGGGCGAGTTGCTCTTCCTCCCGGCGGTCTACGATCGGCGGTACGTGCGCGATTCGTTCTGGCGGTTCTTGCTGCATGAGTTCGACGGATTGGTGGCGTAGATCGATCGTGAAGCTTGAAAGAGGTTGGGGAGGGGGATGGTACAGTGATTCGGGAGGGTCGGTTGCCTCGGGGGGCCTGGGATGAGCACGGAAGGAGACACCATGGGTGACATCGGCGCGCGTATCGAGGAGAGCAAGAACTGGTTCGAGAAGGCGGCTGAGCACATCCCGGGGTACAAGGGATACAAGGAGAAGGAGCTACGCCGCGAGGCCGACAAGCTGCAGCGGGTCTACGTCGCCGAACGTTTGGAGGCGGCCCGCCGCAGGCTCGAAGATCTGGTACTCGACATCACTCGTACCGGCGACCTCAAGCTGCTCTCGTTCATCGACACAGACAACCGCAAGTTGCGTACCGTCAAAGACCGGGTCCTGTATGCCGACTATGGGTATGCGGGCCTCTTCGATACGGTAAAGGTGGACGAGGAGATCCTCGATCAGCTCTATCAGTTCGACGCGCAGCTGCAGGAAGAGTCCCGCGGCATGGAAGAGTTGGTGGGTGCCCTCTCCGCCGGCAGCCCGTCGCTTCGCTCTGATCTCGAGATTCTCGATCACAAGATCGATGCCCTCGCTGAGCTCTTCACCACGCGCGAGTACCTCATCACCGGGGTAGGGAGGTAACCGATGGCCCTTATGGAGATCATCGAGTACGTAGACCAGCTGGGCACCGAGATGGTGCACAGGATCCCCGAGCAGGGTTCCGGGGAATTCAAGATCGGCTCGCAGCTGATCGTGCGCGAGAATCAGTGGGCGGTCTTCTTCCGCGACGGCAAGGCCCTCGATGTGTTCGGTCCGGGGCGCCACGCGCTCAGCACGCAGAACATCCCGTTCTTGACGGCTCTGATCACCACGCCGCTTTTCGGCGACACGCCGTTCCGTGCAGAGGTCTACTTCGTCAACCAGAACGTGTTCACCGACCAGAAGTGGGGCACGGCCGAGCCGGTGCTTTTCCGCGACGCCGAGTTCAAGATGGTGCGCCTGCGGGCCAACGGCATCTACTCCATGCAGGTCACCGACCCGAAGCTGCTGGTGCTGAAGCTCGTGGGCACCCGCTCGATCTACACCACCGGCCAGATCGACGACTTCCTGCGGGGCATCGTCGTCGGGAGGCTGGCCGACATCCTCGGTGAGACGCTCGATTCGGTGCTCGACCTGCCCCGCTACTACGACGAGATCGGCGCCGGTCTCAAAGCCAGGGTCAAGGACGATTTCTACCAATACGGCCTGGGCCTGGTCGATTTCGTCATCAACGCCATCACCCCGCCGGAAGAGGTGCTCAAGCGCATCGACGAGCGCACGGGCATGGAAGCCATCGGCGGTATGGACCGCTACTTCCAGTTCAAGGCTGCTCAGGCCATCGGTGACATCGCCCAAGGCGGTGGCGGTGGCGCGGGAGGCGCGGGCGGAGGTGGGGGCTCCGGTGTCGGCGATGCGGCGGCCGTGGGAGTGGGGCTGGGCGCGGGAGCCGGGCTCGGTCTCATGATTCCGGGGATGCTGCAACAGGCTATGGCCTCGGGTGCGCAGCCCAAGGTGCGCTGCCCCAACTGCTCCAAAGATATCGCATTCGGCAGCAAGTTCTGCCCCGAATGCGGGGCCAACCTGGCGGCGACGATCACCTGCCCTCAATGCCAGGCGACATTGCCGGTTGGTTCCAAGTTCTGCCCGAATTGCGGTCAGAAGATAGGCGAGCCCGTGGCCCCGGCGTCACCTCCCCCGGTGGTCGACGCGGCACCGGCGCCGGCGTCTGAGCCGGCACCGCCCGCAGGCGGGGCGGTGGACGCCGCACCGGGCGGTGAGCCGCCTGCCGGCACTCCCGGCGCGGCGTCCTAGGCGACGTGCATGACGACCGCGAAGAAGCTCCTGAAGAGCGACGTGTCGCATCGGGGAACCGCGATGAGTAGCCGCCGTGCCCGCGCGGCGGCGGGTCTGTTGGTGCTCGCCTCCCTTCTGCTCGCGGCGTTGGTGCTCCCGGGGGCGGCTCTTGCCAAAGATTGGCGCATCGACCGCATGGATGTCGCTCTCGACGTCCAACAGAACAGCGACGTCTTGGTCACCGAGGACGTGACCTTCACCTTCGTCGGGCCCTTCACGTATGTGGGCCGGGTCATCCCCACCGGCAATCTGGACAAGCTCACCGACATCCAGGTGTTCCAGAACGGGCAGGCTCTGCCCGAGGGGTCAGGCCCCGGCACCTGGCAGGCGTTCCGCGAGGGTAGCAATCAGGTGATCCAGCTCAATTTCGACCTGGCCGACACCTCAGCCACGTGGACCATCAAATACCGGGCGCAGGGCGCCATCTTCTTCTTCGACGAGGGCGACGAACTGCGCTGGTACGTCTTCGACGCCGATACGCCGGTGACGATCGGTGCGGCCACCGCCACAGTGAAGTTGCCGGGCAGCGTCGCCCCCGAGAAACTCACGGCCGCCATCGACACCGGGGCGGGGGTGCCCAACGAGGTCACGTCGCCGGGACCCTCGACGCTGCTGTACAAAGCCGGAGAGTTCCCGGCGTACACGCGATTCTGGATCGTGGCCGGGTTCCCCAAAGGGACGGTGGACTTCGTATGGACGTGGCGGCGAATCGCGGGCTGGATCGTCCCCAAAGCCGGGTTCGCCCTTCCCATCTTCACGCTGCTGGGGATGCTGGTGCTCTGGCGTAGGCGCGGTCGCGATGAACCGGCGGCTGTGTTCGCGGGCTACGTCTCCGAACCGCCGTCCGACCTACCTCCGGGCGTGGCGGGAGCGCTGATCGACGAACGCGTGGACGTGCGGGAAGTCATCGCTACGATCGTCGACCTGGCTCGGCGGGGCTACTTCGAGATCGAGAACCGGCAGGAAGGCACCTGGGTCTTCAAGTCGATGAAGAACGTCTTCCGCAAGCTCAAGGCCTTCGACGATCTGAAAGGGTTCGAGAAGCAGGTCGCCGCGGGTTTGTTCGGTGCCAAGAACGAGGTGAGTTCCGATGATCTCAAGAACAAGTTCTACACTCACGTAGGTGGCATCGTCGACAAGATCTACGGTGAAGTGACCACGCGCGGCCTCTTCGTGCGCAATCCGAAGTCGGCCCGAGCGTCGTGGCTCGGCCTGGGCGTTGTGGTGCTGGTGGTTCTGGGTGGCGGCTCTTTCCTCCTCGGGTTCGCGGGGGTTCCTGGATGGGGCTTCCTGTTCATGGGAAGCCTGGTGTCGGGCGTCATTATCATCGTCTTCTCGCGATCCATGCCGAAACGCACGTCTGCAGGAGCGCAGGAGGTGCGTAAGTGGGAGGCGTTCCGCAACTATCTGCACGATCTCACGCGCTATCAGGACATGGCCACAGCTCAGGAATCCTTTGAACGCTACCTGCCCTATGCCATCGCCTTCGGTGTGGAGCGCGCATGGGTGCGCCGCTTCCAGGAACTGCAACTGCCCGCCCCGGCGTGGTATCGGCCCATCTTGCTACCCGGACAGGGTCAGACACTGGGTGGTCCCGGCACCGGCGGGATGCCGGTGGGTATGCCCATGGGCGTACCGGGTGGTCTTCCCGGAGGCGGCTTCAGTCTCGACAGCATCTCCGACGGGCTGTTCGGGAGTCTGCACAATCTTTCGAGCGTGTTGACCTCGGCTCCGCAGAGCAGTGGCTCGGGCCACGGCGGGGCCTTCGGGGGCGGCGGCGGCGGCTTTGGCGGCGGCTTCTCTGGTGGCGGCGGGGGCGGCGGGTTCCGCGCCGGATAGGGAGGGAACATGAACAGCAGGATCATCGGTGTCGTGCTGCTGGTCGTCGGCGCCGGGGTGGCGGTATGGCTGGGGGCGGGTATCGCCACCGGCAAGAGCGTCACGGGCGCCGCCTTGGGTTTCGTGCTCTTTTCGCTGCCCTTTTTCGCCGTTGGGCTCTACTTCCTGCTTCAGTCAAAGGGCGAGATCGTCCAGCAGACCAAGGTCGACAAGGAGCGCGCGGTACTGAACGCGGTGACCACCCGGGGACGGGTGGGTATCGCCGACCTGGCCATTGAGAACAACGCCGGCCGGGATGAGATTCGGCAGTACATCTACGACCTCATCGGCAAGGGGCTGTTCACCGGTTACGTGAACTGGGACAAGGGCGAGCTGGTCTCGGCTGAAGCCGCCCAGATCAAGGAAGGGCAATGTCCCAACTGTGGAGGAGCGGTGGCGTTGGCCGGGAAAGGCCTGGTGCGCTGCCCCTACTGCGGCACCGAGACCTACTTGTCGGCGCCCCCGGTGGGTGCGCCGGCGGCCGGCCCACTGAGCGGGCCGACAATTGCGGCAGCCGCAGCCGGTGGGCCGGTGACGGCGCCTGTGACGACACCGGTTGCCGAGCCCGACGTCACGGGCGCCGGCTCGCGACCCGCCGGTCCTCCCGGCAGCGTGTGATCAACAGCCGATAGCGCCGAAGGCGTCCTCTGTCAGCAGCCGGTGGAGACTCTCGAGGGCGCGGAACTGCAGGGCTTTCACGGCGCCCTCGGTCTTTCCCATGGCCACCGCCGTCTCCTGTATGGCCAACTCGAAGAAGAACCGACACTCCACCACCTCGCGTTGCTCGGGGGTGAGTTCGGCGAGCGCCTCGCGGAGCGTACGCTTGCGTTCGTCCAGCAGGAGATGGAGGAGCGGGTCGTAACTGGAATCGGTGCTGGGCACCCCTCCGGCCTCGGCTTCGTCGTCCACGGGAAGGCGCCGCTTGCGGTAGTGGTCTATGATGCCGTTCTTGGCGATGGTGTACAGCCAGGTCGAAAACTGAGCCGGTTTTGGACGATACCGTTCGATGGCGGCCAGCGCCTTCTCGAATACGGCATTGGTGAGGTCTTCGGCATCCTCTCGACTCGACACTCGGAAGTTGATGAAGGTGAATACCTGGGGGAAATACAGGCGATAGAGGAAGCTGAACGCCGCCGGGTCGTTGTTCGAGGCCCGCACGGCCAGCAGTTTGATGTCCTCTTCGTCGAGTTCTCGCGAAGGTGTCTCTTGAACGGCCAGGGCCAGCGGCATTGACATAGCGGTTGATCCCTCTCCCGCGCCAGGGTCGGATGTGCGTGCATCTGACCCTGGTATCGGCGGCTGGGGGTGCATCCTTGAGCGGCAGATCAGTGCCTCGGCTGAAGCGCGGCGCGCGGCGGCGCAGGGTGCCCAGGGCCGATCCTTCAGACCTCCAGCAAGAGCCTACGGAGCCGTTACCGTGGTCGTACTGGTGCTGGAATGGGGCACCGTGGTCGTCGTGGTCGGCTTAGGCTGGGGTTTCGTCGTGGTCGTGGTGGTGGCTTTGGGTTTGCTGCCCTCTTCCACGATCTTGGGGCGCATGGGGTAGGAACTCACGAAGACGTCGTTGTGGATGGTCTTGCCACCCTGGACCACCTTGCGGGTCACCTTGACCTGCTTGCCGGTCTGACCGTCGTCGGTCACGTTTGTCTCGCCCACGAAGAGCTTGTCGGTCTTCACCCGCTTTTCGGTGGCGGGGGTGATGTTGTAGAAGTCACTAGTGGTGTAGCTGACCTTTCGATTGACCGGCGAACCGTAGAGCACGAAGGTCAGGGAACCACCACCGGAGGCCGCCTTGATCAGGATCCAGTTGGGCGTGTCGTTACGGAAGCGGAACTCAGGCCCTCCCCAGCTGACCGTCGCGTCGCGTCCCTTGGGATAGTGGCTGATGTAGATGGAGTGGTTGGTGCGGGCGGTAACATCGAGTCCGGCGAAGAACACGGCGTTGAAGAGGGTGGTCGAGACTTGGCAGATACCGCCTCCCAAGGTGTCTTCGAGCTTGCCTCCTACGATGGCCGGCGCCGTCTTGAAGCCGTTTGCTTCGGTGCGCGCGCCGACCACGGTGTTGAAGTCGAACTGCTCGCCCGGCGCAATGAGGGTGCCGCTGATGATCTCACCCGCGTGGGCGACGTTGTGCAGGCGGCCCGGCGAGCCGCTGAACTCGGTGGTATAGCTGCCGATCTTCGTGACGATGCCCATCGACTTCGCTTCTTCGGTGGACCGGGACGGTTGGCTCTCCTTCACCTCCGCCGTCGCCACTCGGCCGGTGGGCTTGAGCGAGGCCTCGGTGAGGGCCGCCGCGGTGGCCTCGGTGTCCAGACGGCGTCCGGTGGTGGCGGGCACGATGGTCGCCGTCTGGCCGTCGGTCTTCCACGTGGCATTCTTGGGATCTCGGCCCACGGAGGCGCCTACGCTCTTTAGGAAGGCGGAGAGCTTCTTCGCGGAGAGGTACGGCACCAGGCGGGAGGCTTCGTCCTTGCCTTCGGTGCGGAACGCCAGGGCGGCGGCCACCTTCTCGGGGGAGAGGGTCCATGACCTATCGCCGTGCTTCAGTCCGACCTTGTCGGAGACCATCGTCTTGACTTGAGCCACGGCCTCGGTGGTGTTGGCGGCCTGGATGGCCGGCGCCGTCACCTTCATCGGCACCGGCAGCTCCGTGCTGTGCAAAGAAAAGAGGATCGCCTTGAGGCTGGTGCGCAGGCCGGCTTGGTCGACGACCAGCCCATCGGTACCTTCCACGACCGTGACCGTACCGTCTGCGACCTTCACTCCCGCGTTCACCGGTGGCTTGTCGAGCTCCTTGGCCACGCCGGAGATAAGTGTGTCGAGCAGCACCGAATCCACCGTACCGCTCAGGTTGACCTGCCGGGGCGACACGTAGAGGCCAAATCGGTGGACAAGGTTGTCGACGATGTTGCCGCCCCGTCCTATGGCCGCCGCCTTCTTTACCGACTCGTTCACATCGACGTCGGCGCCGACGCTGCTCGGGACTACCGGCCAATGCTTGGCATCGCTGGTCAAGACGATGGGTTTCTTCGCTGTCTTCTGCACCTTCTCGGTCAGTAGTGCGGCAGCGTCCTCGTGTGTCAGACGCCCCACGTCTACACCGGCGATGCTCACGCCCGCGTGGATGCGATTGTAGGAGAGCCCTGCATCGACTAGTATGGCAAGCACGAGAAGAGCAGCCGCCACTACGGCTGCTGCGACTACGCGAGCCTTCCAACCGCCGTGGGCAACGTAGTTCATAAGATTCGAGATCATGGTGCCGTGGTGCACCCTTCAGGGGGGGTCGGGGGGCCTACGGACGAACAGACGATGCTACAGGATAGCAGACCGTCCCCGACTGGATCAGTATCGAAGGACGGATGTATGTTCTCTCATGCGCTGGATCTCGCTCAGGTGGACCGCAGGGTAGAGGCCGGACTGGCCGGGAATCTGCTCGAGCCTGGGGTGGCTCAGAGGGTGCGCATCATGGCCAGACTGTACGAAGACGCTGCCTCGGGCACGCGCGTGTCGGGCGAAGTCCTGGCCGGTGTCCTGGGAATCTCCCGTGCCGCAGTGCACAAGCACGTGGAATCGCTGCGCCTGGCGGGGGTGGCTCTCGATTCGTTGCGGGGAGGAGGATATCGATTGAGCGCTCTACCGGACACGGTTGTGCCCGAGGTGGTGCTCCCCCTTCTTCTCGGCGTCGGCAGACAACGCGCGGCCGGGCCCCGCGGCGGGACCGCGTTGGCCATCGGGCTGCCATATCACTATGTTGCCGCGATCAATTCCACCAATGAGTCGTTGAAGGAGATGGCCCAACGTGAGGCCCCGGCCGGAGCGCTCATGGTGACGAACTACCAGAGTGAGGGCCGGGGCCGCCTGGGCCGGGCATGGATAAGCCAACCCGGCAAGGACCTCACGTTCTCGGTCTTGTTGCGTCCACGCGTCCTTCCTGCTGAGGCCTCACGTCTCGTGCTGGCGGCGGGTCTTGCGGTGACCGACGTCATACAAAGGCTGCTCGGCCCGGTGCGGACCGTGGGGATAAAGTGGCCGAACGACGTCCTCGTGGATGGTCGAAAGGTGTGCGGGATCTTATCTGAGGCTTCCATGGACATGGACCGGCTGCATTGGGTCGTGATCGGTATCGGGCTGAATGTGAATAGTCGAATGGACGGGGCCGCGTCCGGGGATGCAGGGAACATCGGCAGACCGGCGCCGGGCTCACTGGCTGAGTCCGCGAGGGAGAACCTGCTTCGGCCTGCCCTGCTTGCTGAGACCCTCGAAGCGTTGGCCACACGGTGGCGCCAGGTGGATGACGGAGCCTGGGAGTCCGTACGGGACGCGTGTGCCGAGCGTGATCTGTTGCGAGGCGGGCCTGTGGTTGTCCGCTCGGGATTCTCCACCGAAAGCGTGGTCGTGGAGGGCACTGCCGAGGGACTGGGCGGAGAAGGCGAACTGATGGTGCGTGGCCGGGATGGGCTCATCCAAGCCGTGAGGGCCGGCGAGGTGACGCTTTCCGGCCGGTGACTTCGCGCCCTGCCGTCGTGACAGCCCAATGTAAACCCCACGCGCTGTTATCATTGACAATGCGTCGCCACTTCGGATAGCATGCGACTATGCGGTCGACTTCGAGAATCAGCACGATCGGAAGCGAACCGCGGGCAGCGGTGGCACAACTGGCACTGGCGGGCCTCCTGGCTGCGGTGCTGGCGGTGGCTTCCTGGGTGTCGATTCCGTTCGTTCCCGTCCCCCTCACCCTGCAGACCCTGGCGGTGCTGGTTGCCGGAGGTCTGCTTGGACGCTATTGGGGTCCCGCGAGTGTAGGGGTGTACCTGCTGGTGGGCCTTGTCGGGGTGCCCGTTTTTGCCGGTGGGCACGCCGGCCCTGCGGTCATCGCCGGGCCGCTGGGAGGCTTTCTTCTCGGATTCGTCCTCGCGGCATTCGTGATGGGGGTGGCGGGCGAGGTTGCGCGGAGTGGCAGGATCTCCGACCGCGGCAGTCTTGCGGTTCTCATACTCGGGTCCCTGGTAGGAGGGCTTGCGGTCTATGTGGTGGGACTTCCCTGGTTCATGGCCGTGACCGGCATGAGTCTGCGCGGGGCTGTGCCCGTGGCCTTCGTCCCCTATGTTCCCGGGGACATCCTCAAAGCGGCGGTTGCTGTTGTGGTGATTCGAGCGGTCGACCGAGCCCTGATCTCTCAGGGTCTCAGGCCGTCGCTCCGGAGTTGATCCGGGGCAGTGCTGTCCGGATCGCCGTCGGGTGTGCCGAGTCGGGTCGGGGGGCGCGACTCGGCACACCTGGGGGCACTGCCCTACTGGGGCACCGCGCACGTTTCACCCGGCTGCAGCACCAGTACCTTCGTGCCGGTGCGTTCCTCGACCGAGCGCTTCCAGGCTTCTGCGTCCTGGACGATCATGGGGAACGTATCGTAATGCATGGGCATCGCGAGTCGCGGCTCGAGTAGCTCCACCGCCGTGAGGGCATCGTCGGGGCCCATCGTGTACTTGTCGCCGATCGGGAGCAGGGCCACGTCGAGCCCCACCCGCCCGATCAGTCGCATGTCGGAGAAAAGCCCGGTGTCGCCGGCGTGGTACAGCACTGTGCCCGCGGTGTCGCGCAGCAGAATACCGGCTTCGCTTCCCATGTAGGCTCCTTCAAGGCTGGATGAGTGCAGCGCCGGCACCAGCTTCACCCGGCCGAATGGGAAGTCCATGCCTCCGCCGATCTGCAGAGCGTCGGCAGCCAGTCCCTGGGCTCCGAGATAGAGGGCGAGTTCGTTCATGGCGATGACGCGGGCGCCGGTGCGCATGGCTATGGCCACTGTGTCGCCCAGATGATCCGCATGGGCATGACTGAGCACTATGAAGTCGGCGATCACCTGATCGGATGTCATGTCGGCGCGGGGATTGCCCGTGAGAAACGGGTCGATCCAGATGCGGGTGCCGGCCGTCTCGATCTCCCATGCGGAGTGGCCGTGGAACGTGAGCTTCACGCTGGTTCCTTTCTCCTGTATCGTGCCTGGGGCGGGCGCGGGGCACACCGAGAGTAGCGCGCGGCGCGCGCCAAGGCAACCGGGCAGGAGGGGCATTGAACATTCTCGAAGCCGTCGTTCTCGGCGTGGTGCAGGGGCTCACTGAGTTCTTGCCGGTGTCCAGTTCGGGACATCTGGTGCTGGTCCCGGAGTTCCTGGGCATGCCTGCGCCCCCAGTGGCGTTCGACGTGCTACTCCACCTTGCCACTCTGGTCGCGGTCGGGGGCTATTTCGCCCGTGACTGGTACTGCATGGCCGCCGCCTTCGTGGCGCCGGGCCGGCTTCCCGGACGGACCGCGGCGACGTGGCGAAGGCTGGCCATATGGCTGGCGGTCGGAACGGTCCCGGCGGCGCTTGCCGGAGTCGTGCTGCAGAGCTTCTTCGAGTCGCTGTTCTCCAGCACGTTGGCTGTGGGTATCTTCCTCATCGTGACCGGGTGCCTGCTCACCTTGGCCGACCTTGTCGCCGCGCGCGCGGAGCGGCGCCGGCGGACTCTCGACGACATGGGACTGCTTGACGCCCTCTTGATCGGCTGTTACCAGGCGTTGGCCATTGCGCCCGGCCTCAGCAGGTCGGGGGCCACCATCTCCGGGGGCGTGTTTCTGGGACTCGATCGTCCGACCGCCGCCCGCTTCAGCTTCTTGCTGAGCGTCCCTGTAATCCTGGGGGCCGGGCTGGTGAGCGCGACCGATCTGGGTGAGGGAATCGGAAGCGGCGATGCGGTCGCGTACGTTCTTGGGGCGGCGGCAGCGTTGGTCGCCGGTCTGTTCGCGATCCATGTGCTTCTCCGCTATCTTCAGACGCATGGCCTCTGGCCGTTCGCCGTCTATGCGTTCGTGCTGGGCGGTTTGGTCGTGGTGCTCAGTCTCATCTGAAGTTCGCGTCCGGGCTCAAAGCCGCCGCTTGGCGCTCACACTTCTTTTACACTCCTTACGCATCCCCCTCACGCGCGGGGTCTAGAATCCTTTTCAGTGAAACAGTGCGACCGGAGCGTTCTGGGCGCCTAGAGTGGAGGGTGGTCATGATGCAGACGCGTGGTAGGACGATCGGGGGTCGGGAGGACCGCAGGCGGAGGCTGGTGACGCTTCTCATGGTCGCCGCGGTGGTCGGACTCGCGGGGCTCTTCGCAGTTGGAGCAGTCGGGTGTGCAAACCTGGAATCATCGAACACCGGCAGCTCCACGAATAATTCGACAGCGGGCGCACCGGCTGCCGTGGCGAGCACCGCGGGTGCGGAGACTCCCGGACCTGTGGCTCCCGGATTACTCGGTGCGAGCCCGGCCGAAGCGGTGGCGACTGCCGTGGGGCCGAGCGTGGTCAACATCGCCGTCGAGGGGACTGCTCAATCGCAGTTCGGGACTCAGCACTATGGCGCTGAAGGATCAGGCGTCATTTTCAGCCAGGACGGCTACATCATCACCAATAACCACGTTGTCAGCGATTCATCGACCGGCGTCGACGTGCCTGTCGACAAGGTGACGGTCACGTTCGCCACCGGCGAGAAATTGCCCGCCCGCATCGTCGGGCGCGACCCGCTCACCGATTTGGCCGTGATCAAGGTGGAGAAGACCGGACTCCCGGTTGCGCAGTTCATCGACCGTTTCAGCCTTGTCAAGGTGGGGCAGTACGCGGTGGCGATCGGCAGTCCTCTGGGTCTGAAGAACTCCGTGACGCTGGGCATCATCAGCGGTCTGTCTCGCGAGATAGACACGACGGGGACGGAGCAATTCGCCCTCATCGACCTTATCCAGACCGACGCGGCCATCAGTCCGGGGAACTCCGGCGGTGCCCTGGTCGACGCTCAAGGACGCGTCATCGGAATCAACGTGGCCTACCTGCCGCCGGGCCAGACGGGCGCTCAGAACCTGGGCTTTGCAATCCCCTCCGACCTGGCCAAAGACGTAGCCAACGAGATCATCAAGACGGGCAAGGTCACCCACGCTTATCTGGGCATCCAGAATCAGACGGTCACCGAGCAACTCCAGCAGCAGTTCAGCCTGAGCCGCTCTTCCGGGGTGCTGGTCGCCGGCACTGGGCCGGGCACTCCCGCGGCTGCAGCGGGTCTCCAGCAGGGCGACATCATCGTGAAGGTCGATGGCACCGATGTCTCCAATGACGCCGATCTTTACGGCATCTTGCGGACCAAGAAGCCGGGCGACACCCTTTCTGTCACGTTCGATCGCGGCGGCCAGGAACAGACCGTCCCGGTAACCCTGGGCGAGCGGCCTCAGTCGTAGCCTTCCCACGAGTCCGGGCCGCAGCAGCATCGGCCCGCCCAGTATGCGCAAGGGCCTCCCAGATGGCATCGTGGGAGGCCCTTCCTGTACCCACCCTGTCTTCCCTTCACGCGCACCTGCGCGCGGAGGGAAGATTCCCGTCAGTCGTCCTTGGAGTAGGCGGCTTGTCCCACCAAGGGTACGAAGCGGCAGTCAAGCACATCGGTCTCGACGAATTCAGAGCCGCGGCGACGGATCAGACGCAGCTGCTGCACGTTGCGGCCGCCCACGGGGATGACCAGCCGGCCGCCGTCGGCCAGCTGTTCGAGCAGAGGGGCCGGAGTGTGCGGGGCGGCCGCCGTGACGATGACAGCGTCGTAGGGGGCGTGTGCGGGCAGGCCGAGGCTGCCATCGCCAACGACGACCACCACCGTGCGGTAGCCGAGGTCGTCCAGGAGGCGTCGGGCCCGGTCGGCGAGTTCGGGATGGCGCTCGATGGTCCACACCTCCGTCGCCAGCTCAGCCAGAACGGCGGCCTGGTAGCCAGAACCGGTGCCCACCTCGAGCACGCGCGAGGTGGCGTCGAGTTCGAGTAGTTCGGTCATGCGGGCCACCATGTACGGCTGGGAGATGGTCTGTCCCAGTCCGATCGCGATCGGCTCGTCCTCGTAGGCAGCCCAGCGGGCCTGGTCTGCCACGAAGAGATGGCGGGGGACCGACTCCATGGCTGCGAGCACACCCGCGTTGCCGATGCCCCGCCGACGGAGTTGCTCCTCTACCATGCGGTGGCGGAGACGGGCGGCGTCGCTGTCATCGGTCTCTGGGGGTGTCATCCCGCCTCGCCGGTCACTCTTTGAGAATCCGTAGTCCTTTGTACTTGCGCCTGCGGCGCCGTCGGACGCGGTAGATCACGAAAAGCACGAACAGCACCAGCAGAAGCCCGAGGATGGGGAGGAGCACGACGAGGAAGGTGCCGAAGAAGGCGAACAGGTCTTCGAACACGCTGATGAAGGGGTTTGCCGTGCCGCCGCTCACCGCCGTTGCCCCCGGCCGGATGATCCCTTTCGCCGCGTGTGTTGCCCCTGCCAGGGCGCCGCCGCCGACCATGCCGGCTACGAGCACCGCCGTGTCTTGTTGCGCCAGAGAGGCGCCGAAGATGATGGCGCCGGCCAGCATACGCAGGGGGCCCGCCACGACATCCTGTAGGGAATCGACCAGCGGCACCAGGTCGGCGACGATCTCGAGGATCGCGAGGGTCAGAAGGATGCCGATGACCCAAGGGTTCTCGAGGATCGCAAAAGGCGTGCCCGCAAGGTCGAAGGCGCCGAACAACTCGAATCGCGAGATGAGCCCCACGAGGGCCAGCGGCAGGAAAGCACGCAGCCCGGAGAGACTGGAGAGCCCCGCCCCCATGGCGGTCAGAGCGGCTAGGCTGTCGAAGAAGACGTCCACGGCGGCGACATAGTACCATGACGCTATACTAGTCGGACCCGCGCGGCCGGCTCGTGATGCAGGCGCGGGATCGTCGGGGGAGGGTCACACCGCTCGGAATGAGCACTCGCAGGTCGGACAAGTACGAAGGTCGCTACGCTGCCCGCACCAAGGTCATGCGTTCTTCCGCCATGCGCGACCTCATGAGTCTCGCGGACCGGCGGGAAGTAATCTCGCTGGCGGGAGGCTTTCCGGCCACTGACACCTTCCCGAAGGAGGTCTTCGACCGCATCAACGCCGACATCTCGGTCACCCGGCGGGCCCTGTCTTTGCAGTACGGTCCCACTGAGGGTTTCGACCTTCTGAAGGACGACATCGCCACGGTCATGGCCGCCGAGGGCACGAAGGTCGACCCGGCGCACATCCTCATTACCACCGGGGGCCAGCAGGCCATCGACCTGGTGACCAAGACCTTCGTCGATCCGGGTGACGTGGTGCTGGCCGAGGGACCCTCATATGCGGGCGCGCTCACCACCTTCAGTTCGTACCAGACCACTGTGTTGCACGTTCCTATGGACGCCTCCGGGCTGGTGGTGGACGAGCTCGAAGCCCTCATGGACCGGTTGACGGCGGAGGGACGGCGGGCCAAGTTCCTGTACATCGTGCCCACGTTCAGCAACCCGGGGGGAACGACACTCACGCTGGAGCGCCGCCGTCGTCTGGTGGATCTGGCCGCCGAGCGTGAGCTGTTGATCGTGGAGGACAATCCCTACGGTATTCTCCGCTACGACGGTGAACCACTCCCCACGCTGCTCTCGTTGGACCGGGACGCCAACGTGATCTATCTAGGGTCGTTCTCGAAGATCCTCTCCCCGGGAATCCGCACCGGTTGGATCGTGGCCCCGCCGGCGATCTTGCACAAGTGCGTCTTCGGGAAGCAGGCCACGGACCTGTGCTCGAGTCCCCTGAACCAACTGTTCGTGCACGAGTTCGTGGCCGGCGGGGACTGGCTGGACTACGTGGAGCGACTCAAGATCCTCTACCGCTCGCGGCGGGACGTGCTTCTGGGGGCACTTGCGGAAGAGTTCCCGGAAGGGTCGACGTGGACGGTCCCGGAGGGCGGTTTCTTTGTGTGGGCCACGTTGCCCGCGCCGGTCCACACCGGCGATCTGTTGGTGAAAGCCATCGAGGAGAACGTGGCGTTCGTGCGGGGGGACGCCTTCTACATGGATGGACAGGGCTCCAGCAGCATGCGGTTGAACTTCAGCGGAAACGCCGAGGAGCGCATTCAGGAGGGGGTCCGTCGTCTGGGTGCGGTGATCAAGGATCAGATCGAGCTGTATCGGGCTTTGGGATTGTGATGCGGTCGAGCGGGTCGAGGAGAGGACGGGCATGAGCGGCAGGCACGTATGCGTGCTCTATGGAGGACGCTCTCTGGAGCGGGATATCTCGATGAGCACCGGGCGCCGGGTAATCAGGGCGCTGGAATCGCGGGGATACCGGGTCACCGGTATCGACGTGGACGAGTCTCTGGTGCGTCGCCTGCTGGAGCTGCGACCCGACCTGGTCTTCATCGCGATGCACGGCAAGGGAGGCGAGGACGGCACCGTGCAGGAGTTGCTTGAGATCTTGGGTCTGCCGTACACCGGCTCGGGGGTGCCGGCCAGCATCCAGGGGATGGACAAGGTGCTCACCAAGCACCTGCTTCTGGCTGAGGGCATCCCCACCCCGCCGTTCCACGCCTTCAACGACGCTGCGTTCCGAGAACTGGGAGCAAAGGACACGCTCTCGCTGATCGCCGAAGACCTCGGACTCCCCGTTGTCGTCAAGCCGGCGGCTCAAGGTTCCGCGATGGGCATCAGCTTTGTCGTCGAGGCGGGGGAGTTGCCCCGGGCGATGGTCTCGGCCCTCTCGTTCGACCGCAAGGTCCTGCTGGAGAAGTTCGTGCGGGGACGGGAGTTGGCCGTCAGCCTGCTGGGTGACGGAGGCGAGGCCCGCGTACTTCCCATCGTGGAGGTCATCCCCAGCAGCGGGCATACCTTCTACGACTTCGACTCGCGCTACGTGGCCGGGGAGACCGACTTTGTGGTACCCGCCGACCTCGCGCCCGGCGTGGCGGCCGAGGTGGAGCGGGTATCGCTTGCCACCTATCGCACGCTGGGCTGCCGGGGCTTCGGGAGGGTGGACATGCTCCTGGACGATACCGACGTGCCCTGGGTACTCGAACTCAACACCATTCCCGGACTGACCGAGACGTCCACTATGCCCATGGCCGCCGAGGCGGCCGGGCTCTCTTTCGAGGATCTCGTGGTCCAGATCACGGAGTCCGCCTGGGTGTGACGGACGGCGGCCCGGCGCGGCTTGAGCGCGAGGGCGCGGCGCCGCGACGTCCGGACGCTGCCGGCCGCCGGCGACCGAGCCTACAGTCGCCTGACTCGGGGCCCGCGTCGAGGCGGCACCCGATGGTAGCGGTATCGGGGCATCCCGAGCATGAGGGCGGCGCGCACTCTGTGGCCTTCGGGGAGTGCGAGCGCTTCGATCAACGGAGCGTGGGTGGTGGCGGCTCTGGTGAAGAAGCCGGCCCAGCAGGCTCCCGCTCCCAGCGCGTGGGCGGCGAGTTCGATCGTCGTGACGGCGATGACGCAGTCGGCCGCCGGGTTGAGGTTGGCGTCTGAGGCGTGGGCGATCACCAGATGCGGGGCGTCGTGCAGCACGCGGTCGCTCCCCCCCTCCCATGCGGCGATGACATCCTGGACGTAAGACGATCCCGTTCCGCGCATCCAGTCGACGACCAACTCTGCCAGGGCGTGGGTCTTGGCTCTGCCTTCCACCACGGTCAGGTGCACCGGTTGCCCATTGCCTGCCGATGGCGCCCATCTCACGGCATCGAGTACCCAGTCGAGCACCTCGGGTGCGATCGGCTCCTCCTTGAACTCGCGGATGCTTCGCCTACCATGTACGAGGAAGTCGGCGACCTCGAGGCCGACCGGCTTGCGGCGCTCGACCGTCCGGCACTCCTCGGGGGCGACCCCGTTCAGCGTGAGCGCGCCGTGTGGGCAGACACCCAGACAATGTCCGCACTCAATGCAGTGCGTGTCCATCGACGAAATCGCCTCGGGAAAGCCGTCCGCGCCTATCCGGATGAGCCGGCGGGGACACACGTTCACGCAGGCGTAGTCCTTGCGGCAGCAGGTGCGATCGATCGTGATCGTGTGCATCAGGCGAGCAGTCGCAGTCGGCCTGGTAGTTCCCGCAGATCGCCCAGGCAACCGTCGCCGGCGGGTGTCGCGTGCGCGGCCGGCCCCCTGATGGCGCCGTTGCCGTTGTGGCCACGCCGGTAGCAGATGAAGGGCATGCCGGCCGCCGCCGCCGCCAAACCGTCCACCTCGGTGTCCCCTACGTAGAGCGACTGTTGTGGTGTCAGCCCCAAGCGCTCCGCGGCCATCAGCAGCATCTCGGGGTGGGGTTTTGGGTTCTGTACGTCGGCGGCTGAGACCACAGTGTCGACGTAGTCGTCGAACCTGAAGTGGCGTACGAGGGCGTCCATGTCCGGCCCTCGGTTGGTGGCGATGGCCAGACGGTAGTGGGGGCGCAGTCCGCTCAGAACGTCAAGGGCGTGAGGTTCGAGCTTCAGGTTGGCGAGGAATGCGTTCGGGTCGAGGCCCGACAGGAAGCTGTGGGCGCGACGGCGATCGGCGGGATCGGGCACCACGTGCGCGAACACCTCGGCATCGGACCGGCTGAGAGCGATCGCGACCACCTCGGGGTCGGTGGAGTCCAGGGGCGGCAGCCCCACCTGGGCGAAGACCCAGTCGTAGAAGGGGATTATGAGGTCCCGGCTGTCTACGATGGTGCCGTCGCAATCGAATATGACGCCTGCGATCATGCGGGGAGTATAGCCCGAGCAGCGCTCGGCCGGGTGGCTGCCGTCGCGGTCCTATGGCTGCCACCCGTAGAGCTTGACGGAGCCGTCGTCGGCGACCCAGGCGACATGCCGCGTCGAGGCTGCCAAGGGGGCGCTCAACCACGGTGGAGTGGTCTGCCTCCCGATGACCCATTCCAGGTCGTTCATCAGAGACCGAATGACGATGTCCCACCCGGGATCGTCCCCCTCGGTCGGGCGCAGGTAGACCACGAAGTCGGGCGTGATGACGGGCCAGTCACCGCTGGGATCGATGGTCGCCTGACGATCTTGTTCGAGGTCGAGGGCCTGCAGACTGTCGGCGCGGAACACGGCCACGTTGTCCGAGATCGAGGGCCGGCCCGACCCTTCGCCGCCAAGTTGCCGCATCTCGCCCGACCGCAGGTCCATCAGCTGCACGCCAACCGAGAGCCCCTCCGCGTCTTGCTGCTGTTCCCATGCGAGCCACGTACCGCTGAAGCTGTACGACCAGGTGGCATCGCCGATCACATATCCGCGCGGCGCGCCGGTGAGCAGGTCGGGCTCGCCCTGGGGTACGCCACTCGCGTCGACGGGTACGCCGTATATCGGGTACTGCCACACCTCGCTATCCTCGGATCCAGACTCCGGTGACCCCTGGATCCATGTGACATACCCATTGCTCATCTGTGGGTACGACGGCGCCCTGTCGTAGGGCACTACCTCCACCTTGTCTCCACCGGGGAGCCTCTTGGCATAGATGACCATATCGACGAACTCATAGCTGGTGTCGTCGTAGCTGCCCTCCCACCAGGCCAGCAGGGAGCCGTCGAGCGTGGGTGAACCGGCGTCGGTGCCACCGGTCTCGATCTGCATCAACCCCCCCTTGTCGATAAGGGAGTATGCGAAAAGGCCGCTGTCGGCGCTGATGACCAGGTAGTCCTCAGATACCGCCACAGAGTAGGTTTCCCCCGGTGGTAGGGGGACGGACATCTCGACCCACTGCCCCGAGGTCAGTTCGATGGCCCCGGTGGTAGTCGTGGCGGCCGCGCTCGGCTCGGTGCTCTGGGAAGTGTCCACTGAGGTGGTCGTCGGGGCAGCGCTGACCATGTTTGTGACCACGGTAGAGTTGGAAGAGGTCGTCGACTCCGATCGTCGCACGAGCAAGACCGCGGCGGCCGCTCCAGTCATGAGCACCAGCACGGCCACGACGACCGCCAGCACGACGATGAGCGTGCGATTGCCCGACGAACGGGGCGGCGGAGTCCCGGGTGGCATGTACGCGGGGAAGCCGCCGGGGGATGCGTATGGCGACGGCGCGTCTGGTGGCACGTACGGCGGCGGGGCGTCTGGTGGCACGTACGGCGGCGGGGCGCCGGGCGACGCATACGGCTGCGTGTCGTACGGTAAAGGCGGCGGAAGTCTGCCGTCTAAAAGATGCGGCGGCAGTGTGTCGTCTGACGGAGGAGTTCCGGGCGACTCGGCCGACGTGATGGCGCTTCCGCAGTTGCGACAGAACGATGCGTCTTCCGGAACAGGTTGACCGCAGTGCGGGCAGTTCACCGACGACCACCCCTCTCGCGCCGCGGCATCCGCGTCGGCGCTTCGTCCGTGGACGTTACGATCAGACACTAACCGGTCGGCGGGTTCTATGCAACCATCGAGGTGGCTTGATGGGGGCCGCCAGCAGGCTGCTGAACTATGACTTCTCGCGGCGGAGGTGCGCTGGGAACGCGCCAGACAAGGACGCAGAAAGCGCGAATAGCAGCGCTATGTGCGCGACCGAGGACGACGTATCGCGCCTC
>Ga0172370_10001171_pt1 | contig 40849 bp, 43 predicted proteins | sample LakKiv5m_FD_114538 | JGI IMG/M metagenome (GOLD analysis project Ga0172370, IMG submission 114538) | Freshwater microbial communities from Kabuno Bay, South-Kivu, Congo - kab_022012_11.5m | ecosystem: Environmental > Aquatic > Freshwater > Lake | place: Democratic Republic of the Congo...
CTATCTTGACCTGAAGTGAAACTTCAATTTCATGCAAGGATTTTACCTCCTTTTTGCTCAAATCAGAGGTAATCTCCTTTCATGAGAGAATATGAATTTTAGCCAATCTTTTTACACGACCGATTTCTTGTGATATTTTTATACTATTTAACCACTCTGGCTCGGTTTTGCCTTTAAGATGTTTGGAGGGTATAAAAACTGTATGAAAGGTAAAATATGTTAAGACTGAAGAAATTATTTCAGGAAAAGACTTTTAAAGGAAATTCTTCATCAATTCATCACTTGATTTCCTGTTATTGCCTTCGTTTATTTTAATTATTTTCTGGGCTTTCCTTTTTGCCGGAGGGCAACCTGAACATTCATATACAAAATGGATAAAACCGGTTTCCGGGTTTTCCACTGTATTTTTATGTTCATATTCGGTGTTGCAGTCCGAACAAGCGCCAACTATTGGCACTATTTCGTTACAATGAGGGCATTTTCTAACAACTACCTCGATACACTCATTCTTTATGTTGATGGCAGATAACGAATATTCATCATCGCATTTGATCTGGGAAGCCATATCAAAATCACTTAATAACAACAGGTTATATTAAAACTTTACGAGTTTGTTATGGTAATTCCAAAATCATGCAAAACAAAAGATTTATTTTTACTTACGTCAGTTAAACTACGAGGTGAACAGTTTGACCGAATGTTTTTCATCTAAAATAGATTTTTTACGCGCTCTGGAAAAGGGCTGCCTGCAATGTGGCGATAAACACCAACCCGATTGTCCGGTGGGGATGGCAAAAGCACAGATCAACTGTACAAACGATTTATTGGCCGAGTTTTATAAACGCAGATAACCAAAACCTATTATATTCCCGGGGGTATAAGGGCATCTTGTGATCAAAATAGCAGTGCTTGTATCGGGAAGAGGTTCAAACCTCCAGGCGATCATTGAAAGTATCGAAAATAAATATTTGCATGCACAAATTTCCGTAGTAATAAGCGACATAGGAGATGCCTACGCCCTTGAAAGGGCAAGAATGCACGAAATAAATTGTGTTCATATAGATCCCCGAAAATTTGCGTCAAAGGGATTGTATGAGGACGAGGTTCTAAAAGTATTGAATTCCCATAATGTGCAACTTGTGCTGCTTGCCGGGTATATGAAGATACTTGGAAAAACCCTGCTCACTGCATACAAGAACCGAATTATCAATATTCATCCTGCACTGCTTCCTGCTTTTCCCGGACTTCATGCCCAGGAACAGGCATTCAAACATGGTGTGAAAGTAGCGGGATGCACAGTTCATTTTGTAGATGAAGAACTTGACGGCGGACCCATAATACTTCAGAAATGCGTGGAAGTAAAAGAAGATGATACTGCGCAAACTCTTGCAGAAAGGATACTTGAACAAGAGCACAAGATTTATCCCGAAGCCGTGAAATTGTTCGTCGAAAATAAATTGCTTATAGAAGGACGAAAAGTTAAGATCATTAAATGATTTGAAAAGGAATTATTATGCCATTAAAAACAATTGATCCTGAAATTTATGAAGTAATGAGACATGAAATTGAACGACAGAGAACGAAACTGAACCTGATAGCATCTGAGAACTATGCAAGCAGGGCAGTGCTGCAGGCGCAGGGCTCGGTAATGACGAATAAATATGCTGAAGGTTATCCGGGAAAAAGGTATTATGGGGGCTGCGAATTCGTAGATGTCGCGGAAAACCTTGCCATCGATAGGGCAAAGAAGCTTTTCAAGGCTGAGCATATAAATGTGCAACCGCATTCCGGTTCACAAGCGAACATGGCTGTGTATTTTGCCATGCTTAAACATGGCGACACGATTATGAGTATGGATCTATCACACGGAGGGCATCTTTCGCATGGCAGCCCGGTCAATTTTTCAGGAAAATTGTTCAAGGTAGTTCCTTATGGTGTTTCAAGGGAAACAAGAGCGATCGATTATAATGAATTATCAAAGATCGCAAGAGAACACAAGCCCAAAATAATCGTTTCAGGCGCAAGCGCATATCCACGTGAACTTGATTTCAAGAGATTCAGGGAAATCGCGGATGAAGCTGGAGCGCTTTTGCTTGCAGATATTGCACATATTGCAGGATTGGTTGTGGCAGGAATACACTGTGATCCTGTTCCCTATGCGGATTTTGTGACAACAACAACTCATAAGACACTTCGCGGACCTCGCGGTGGAATGGTAATGTGCAGACAGGAATATGCAAAGGATATTGATAAAACGGTTTTCCCGGGTATCCAGGGAGGACCTCTGATGCACGTCATTGCAGCAAAAGCAGTGGCATTCAAAGAAGCAATGAGCAAAGAATTTACTGATTACCAGAAGCAGATCGTGAAAAATGCGAAAAAGATCTCTGATGAGTTGATTATTCGCGGCAACGACCTCGTATCCGGCGGCACTGATAACCATTTGATGCTTGTTGACCTCACACCTATTGGCATAACCGGGAAGGACGCTGAGGCTAAACTGCAGGAAGCAGGTATTATCCTGAATAAGAATACTATTCCTTTTGAAACCAAGAGTCCTTTCATCACAAGCGGTATTCGTATCGGAACGCCTGCTGTAACAACGCGGGGAATGAAGGAAAAGGAAATGGTCATTATTGCTGAATCGGTCGATAAAATAATCCGCAACATCAATGATACTGAAAAAACAAAGGAAGTCAAGAGAACTATGCTTGAACTGTGCAACCAGTTCCCGATCCCTTACGAGTGAATATCATGGAACCGCTTCCTGAGGTCACTGATCCCAGAGTCATAGATGGGAGAAAAATAGCGCAAAGTATTGAAGCGCAGGTCAAGAAAGAGGTTGAAATATTTGTAGACGAGCACGGCATCAAGCCTGCACTTGCCACAATACTTGTCGGGGAACATCCTCCTTCAAAACTTTATGTAAAGCTCAAGCACTGGGCATGTAAACGAGTGGGCATTATATCCGAAGACCACAAATTCCCCCAGGAAACAACAGAGGACGAGATAATCAAACTTATTGAAAAATTAAACACCCGCCCTGAAATACACGGTATTCTTGTCCAGCTTCCAATGCCCAGAAATATTGATGAGCGCAAAGTGATGATGAAAATAGCGCCAGAAAAAGATGTGGATGGTTTCAATCCTCTCAATATGGGCAAAATGCTTATCGGACGCGAGGGATTTGTCCCATGCACCCCCAAAGGTATAATCAGGGCGCTTGAGGAACATAATATCAACCCGCAGGGAATGGAAGTCGTTGTCGTGGGGCACAGCAATGTAGTTGGAAAGCCTGCGGCTATGATGCTTTTGAATAGGAATGCAACAGTTAAGATATGTCATGTGTTCACAAAGGATCTGGCAAGCCAGACAAGAGAAGCCGATATCTTGATAGTGGCAACGGGTGTTCGGGGATTGATAAAAGCCGATATGGTGAAAGATGGCGCTATAGTTTTTGACGTAGGTATAACATGGCAGGATGAAAAAGTGTATGGAGATGTGGATTTTGAGGATGTGCTGCCAAAAGTGAAATTGATATCTCCTGTACCAGGAGGAGTTGGTCCTATGACGATAGCTATCCTGATGGAGCATACGCTGCAGGCTGCAAAATTGCTGAACAGTCTTCACTGACATCAGATTATTAATCTGAAAGGCTTCGGCACGGATTCTCAAGAGTCTGCTTTCTGTCAGTTTATTCTCTCTGTTTCATATCAGATGCAGACATGTATGACGCTATTGCTTTCCTTATTTTTAAGGAATATTATACTCATAATTGATTTCATCTCTCATAGCAATGAGTAGAGCATCTGTCTTTTCTCGACTTTTCCTCCACCAAGGAACTGTCTCATTGCCAAGATTTTGAAGTGCTGCTGATGTTTTCGGACCAAAAAAAATGCCATCGAGGGCCAAAATACTCTCATATCGTCCTTTATATTCTGCGAGTTGAACGCTTATGGCAGGGTCAGTTACCACATAGGACATATTTTTCTCATTAAGAATTATTTGTCCTTTGCTTAATTGAAATTGAAATAAATCCTCAAATCCTGGCGCTTCACCGATAACCTGTGCCGTTCGTTCTATAAGATCTAAACGCTATTTAATAATATAATTATGCTGTTCAATAATCCATTGGTTACTCCACGACCTATCGTTTAAAGAATTTGTAAGATAGGAACCTGCTATAACGCTAATAAATGTGATAATAGATGCAATTACAGCTAACTTAATTTCACAGTTTTTCTCAATTTTGTCCACATTCTCACCTTGTTTTTTTAATATTCATAATTAAGAATTATAATCTTCCTATTTGTGGAAATGTCCAGTTTTGAATAAATAGTTTCTGGATTCACATTGCTGATTTGAACCTATATGTGACTGGAACGTCGTAACGCATTAAGGCCACTTTTGGTTCACTTGTGTTCAGGGCTATGGTTGCCGATACGGGAATACGAATGACCCGGATCGCACGGATTTTCACGGATTCGCTGCATCAAATCCAGCGCTCCTCTGGTTTGCGAGATTTTGTGCGCGTATTTGAGCAAATGAACACACGCCGCATTATATTTGCATAAATCTGCGTTTATCTGCGTCCATCTGCGGTTTCGTATGACCAAAGCAAGTCTTGGGGCGCAAACCCGCGGCGAAAGGAGTGTTCGGATTATGTTTTCAGTAGAAACACAACTACAAGCAAAATCAACCTTCGCTTTGCGTTCTTTGCGGTGAGAAATCTTCACCGCAAACCCCAAAATTCTAAAATAAATAAGAATTATACTTTGAAGGTTTTCAACGTCCTTCCTGATTCTGCTGTTCATCTGCAAAATATGCGAATTAACCCTTGTCAAGAAAATAGTTCTCCATGTTTATTCATGCGAATTAGATTTAATAACGGGTAATGAGTATTTAGTGATGCAGCAGTGCTGCGAGGAGATTTGAATTATGGCAGAAACTAAGAATTTTGTTTTAGTTGAGAAAGATGGAACAGAAAGCAGTGTTTTTACAGGTCGCCAGCCCAGGCAGGCTGCTCTTAAAGCCGCAAACCGCATCGGTGGGACGAAAAAGAAACCTGTTGAGATAAAATTAAGAGAACGTGGAACTAAGAAATTGCATATTTTCAATGGCTGGAAAGAGGTTGTTGATGCACCCGCGAACAAACCAAAATGGATGCCCGATAAGATCAACAAGCCATTCGTGAAGAAGGTTGGAACGGAAGTTCAGGAATAAGTTTCCGGATATTTTTTATTTTTCTTTTTATAACTTTATATTACAAATCCGGTCTCACTCTTGGGCAGCGCTTTTATCAAAATGAAATCTCTCATCTTTGAAGGTAAAACCCGCGCAACCTCTTTCATTGTCACACCTTCCACGAATTTTATATTCTCTATCTGTTCGTGATAGTCTTTATAAGGCATTTTGACCCTCACCCCGTTCATTTGCAAAGTGATGGGCAGTGGATGCAGGTTATCAATTATTTCAGGTATCTGCTCTTCGATCTCTTTCTTGATTCGGGGCGGAGCGACAGATGGTGGGTCTTTGGCCAGTTCTACCCTGACATTGTCAAGCACCTTTCCGATAACTTCTGAAAGTTTATCAAGAGTCCTCAGTTCCTCAGAGTGTCTCATGTGATGCAGTATCCTACCAAAACTTCCCACATATGCTGTGGCATTCGGGACTTCTTCGGTCTTAAGTTCAGGTGCGCCCGTTACCACTATGGGTATTTCGATCCCTTCGTAAAGCTTCCTGGATTTTTCAATAATACAATGCTTATAATTCCCCAGGATGAAAACTGCAATATCATGTTCGTTAATTAAATCACGCTCAAAAGCTGATATTTCACAAATTCTTTTTCCAACACCACGCGCAAGTCCCACCATGTTTGTCTTTGCACCCTGTTTCCGAAGGAACTCAGCCACATCGCAATCCAGATGAGGGAGGTGATGATAAGCAAGCGTTGGCGCTATGGTTGCAATTTCACTTCCTGAAAGCGGAGCTCTTGTAAGTTTACCCAGTAGTTCCCTGGATTTTGTTTCAACAATAGTAAGGTCGTTTATCGGGACAAGCATCAGGATAACAACCTCTGATTGCATGATGTTTTTTTGAAGAATATAACCCCCAAGATCTTCAACAAGCTCAATGAGCTGGCTGTGCTTATATGCCCCGCCAATATACATCATAGGTTCAAGCATGATCTTCCCTCCTCAGGAATTCCAGTATTTCTTTTCCTTTTGCGATCCATTCGGGTTTAAGCGTATTCTCTGAGGCTACAAAAATTACATAATCATTTGTAAGCTCATGTTTTCGTACCCTGAAACCCTCCGGTATAATCCGAAGTGCAATAGCATCAATAAGCCTGTCCAGAACTTCCTGTTTTGGCTCTTCAATAACCATCTCACGAAGCATATCCATATCCTTAAAAGGATCAGTTTTCACAACTAAGATCTTCCTGTCGGGCTGCTCGATATTGTCCTTGCCGTATTTTGCCCATAGTTTATTCTGTAATTTCCCAATAAGTGTTTCCTGATCCAGTATGATCTTGACTTCATCTTTCCCAATATCCCCCATTTCAACCTTTGCAAAATCCTTTACCTTTATTGAAGGCACTCCAAGACGAAGAAGCGCAACAAAAACAAAAAGAGGTAGTTCAGGATCAACGTAAACTTTCAATCTTCCGATCGCTCTTGTAAGCGATAGGTCAGCAATAGTATCCTGTATAAGCATACGGGTCGTTTTTGCCCCAACCTCATCATCCGGTGTTTCAACGATAAAAGTTTCAATAAAATCCATCATGTCCTCTCATTTTGAAATGAACCCTGATGCGAGTAGAGCCGCTCCTACTGCACCGATGTATTGTGCATTCGGGGGAACGATCACTTTTATCTTTAACAATTCTTCAACTGCTTTTGGTAACCCTTCAATCAGGGCTGTCCCTCCTACCATAATAACGGGTTCTTTCACATCCACTTCCTGGAGTTGCTGTTCGAATAACTGTTCAGCAACACTGTGACAGGCTGCTGCAGCCACATCTTCCGGGGTGCTGCCCGCTGCGAGATTATTGACAAGGGACTGGATCCCGAAAACTATGCAATAGCTGTTCATTTTAACATTCTTTGCATTACCTTTGACAGCAAGAGCCCCAAGCTTCGTGATTTCCACACCTAACCTTTTAGCAGTCATCTCAAGGAACCTGCCTGATGCACCAGCGCATATACCTCCCATAGTGAACATTCCGGGAATTCCATCCATAACTGATATCGCCTTATTATCCATTCCACCGATATCAAGAACAGTCGCCTGCCCTTTTTGTTTATCGGCAAGATATACCGCACCCTTTGAGTTAACCGTTATTTCTTCCTGCATCAGGTCGGCCTTTAAATGTTCACCTATCAGGAATCGCCCGTATCCTGTTGTTCCAAGGGCCTGGATATCGCTGCGGGTAACACCTGCTTCTTTCATGGCATTATTAAAAGCTTCATCTGCGCTCTCAAGCACTTTGATAGTTGGCACCCATCCTTTTCCAATGATCTTATTGTCTTTCATTACAACCGCTTTTGTGGTGGTTGAGCCGGAATCTATTCCCGCAGTAAGACCAGTCTGCTTTTCTCTTGCAAGTAGACTCTTTCTACGGGCAGTGGTGGTGAGCGCTTCCATTCTTGTGAGAAGGGTTGCAGCTGTTGTTCTTTCAGTAAAAGAATAACTTATTACGGGGATCCTTGTATTTTCATTGATATATCGGCGCACCTCGCTTCTTACGATCGCAGCTTCTGCACACCTGAAACATGTCGCAATAAAAACCGCATCCACATGAACTTTGCCTGTGACGATGGATTTTGCCCGCGCCATCATTAACTTAAGGTCAGGACTTGCGACTTTCAATCCGAATTCTTCTTCTATGGATTCGATATCTGATGTTTCCACTTCAGGATAGACCATTACAGCATTTACCTGCTTTACTGCTGAATCGATCTCAGGCTGTATCCCGCTGTACTCCGCGCCACAAGAAAGCTCTGCGATTCTTACAGGATTTTCGGTAAGGGTCATTTCTTCACCTCTACAGGTTTAGCCGTTTCGGGTTTTAATGATTTCAGGAATTCAGATATCTTATAAACAAACAACTTTGCTTCTTCTTCATTGTTTGGATAATCCAGTCGAAGTAATGGTATTTTTTTCCCCCTCAGTAGGAAATTGACAAGTTCATTCGTCCTTGCACATCCCTGGCAGCCGAAAGATAATACCGGATCGACAACAACTATCGCAGCCTCTGCCTGTGTAAGAAGAGGATCAAAAAGCGCCATCCTTCCCCTGACCCCAGAAGGTACTTCCACTGCTGCATATTTTAATCCGAATTTAGGATCTTCAGGTGTGACATTAAGCGGCGGGGAATCCAGTCCCTGTGTCCTTACCTTTTTTCCTATCACCTGCATCATAGCAAGTGGTTTATGTCCAAAACGTTCAACCAGGTCTGAAAGTATAAGACTATTTGTTGGGTAAATGAAAACCTTCATTTTGATACCTCTGATCCTTTAATAATTTCCATAAATTTATCTATATCAAGTTTCTTCTTTCTTTTTATTTCAACGGGAATTTCACCTTTATCAAGGGCTTTCAAGCCAGAAGAAATATATGTCAACATTGCATCATCATTTTGGAGATTATGAAATCCGGGTTTTGACCCACCATGCCTGTAAGATCTGCAACGAAATGGTTCACCCGGAGAAAATCCCCTCTCCTTAATGAAAATACCATATGGGTCCAACTTCCTAATGTCCAAAATAAGGTTTTCAACTACTTCACGTTCCCCAGTAACCAATACACCATAACAGGTTTCCTTTACCATTATATCAGGCTTTGATTCATAAAGCTTCATTGCAATATCGCTTGGTAGTAATTTAGAGGATTTCACAATTATCATTTTATTAATTGTATCCATTAGAAGACCTCTCTTATGTAAATAATATCATCTACTTTAAAACCTTTCAAACGTTCGGGTTCCAGGACTTTTCCGATAATGTTCGTACTTTCAAATTTTTCACCTGTAGGCCCGTATTTTTCATCATCTAAAAGCTTGATTCCGATCATTCCATAGCGTTTAGCCGCCTGATTGGTTACACCGATCTCTCCTGCATTTACTTTCCCTTTTGGCGTGTTCTCAGGGTTTAGTTCTTTATATGCTTCAGCTCCTTTTTCCGACCTGAAAAGGAATGTATTCTCATACGTATAAATTACCGGGAGCGGGCCCAACGGTCTGTCTTTAAGACGCAGGGAATGCCTGAAGAAATCCAGAGTTATGGGTGCCAGATCATCGTAAAATTTCACATTAATTATCTTGTCGGATTTCACTCCAAGTGCCCTGACCCCTCCTTCTTTTATGATGCCTATTGTACTATCGGGATTCTGCTCCACGATGATACCATCGTCGCCGATGTACCCGCTTCTTTCAAGTTTCAAACCGCGATCCCCCAGTATTTTTTCTGCGTCAGAATATGTCCTGCCCTGGACCATGACCCTTTCCGGATCGGAAGTAACAGCAAGTCTACTGCCGGAAGTTGCGATCTTGACAAGCTCTAAACCCTTTGAAACATGTCCGACAATGCTGTGAACAGGGCTTGATGTCCTGTCTTCTTTATAGATATAAACACGTCCGTTGCCCTGCCCATCAGTCCTTACTGCCACAGAGCCATCGGAACGGGCATCCCAGTGTTCATATGGGCATCCTTCACCAATGAGAATATTATCAGAAATAAATGAGTTTGAGAATGTATCCACATTGAATGTTTTTCTTCGTATAAGTGCCAGGAAATGCTCAGCACCCTCCGGGGACTCATTTATTAGTTCTACATGGAAAGACGTGAAAATCTTCATTCCGTCTTCAAGTATGGTATTTATATCCTGTGTGAGATTCTTATCAAGAAGTGTTTCCCATTTTATGACTGGTTCGATATTAAGTATAGGATCACCCTGATTGATGTTGGCGACAATATTTTTTCCGCTTATTACCTTTCCAATAACAGCATCCTTTGGGCCCCCATAATCTGAAACATGTTTGTCTTTTGCTATCATCAGGTAAGTATTTCCCGGATCATACCCGCCTGTTCCCAGAAACACATCATAGCGATTGTATTTTTGCTCACCCCTCTGGATATTGATATCCGTAGCGACAGGACCAAAAGCTATTGCATTTCTTGTTTCCCAGTGCGCTTTTGTATTAAGGAAAAGTTGATTGGATTTAGTCCATAGTGAATGATCGCCAAAAAGTTCGATCCTGAACTCTCCCCTTGTTGTCTGGATCTTATATTCAAATGTCGCCTCTTCTACCTTTGCGCCTGTTTTAAGGATGCCTATGGTCGTTCCCGGTATGTAAAATGCTTTTGATGCATTTATGGCGTCTTTTAGAAGTGCTTTGTCATTTAATTCTACCTTCAGCCCGTTAATCTCTATCGAGATCACTTATCCTCCATTTCTTGAATATTTTCAACTATTTCAATTCTTTGGTTACCCCTTCCAAGGCTTCTTCGCGCTCTTTACTGGAAAGTTTTGATAAGACCGCACCTGTTTCACCTATGTCAACGATCTTGCCAAGACGCATAAGCGCAGCCCTGTCGCAGACTTCAGCGACAAAATCCATATCATGTGATACTATCACAAAAGTCTCACCCAGTTCTTTCCTTGCATTCAAGATGGATCTTGAAACTTCGATCTTGGTGATCGGGTCCATTGTTCCCGTGGGTTCATCGAATACCAGGATCCTTGGCTCCCTGATAAGCGCCTGAGCCATTGCAACCCTATGCCTTTCTCCTTCGCTTAATTCATCTGGCATCTTTTGAAGTATCTCAGCTGCTTTTTTCTCAGTAAAACCAGCTGTTATTAACGTCTTAATAGCTTTTCTTTCCCCCAGTTCAAATGGCAGGTCAAGACCTATGGATTCAGTAAGGTTATTAATGACATTCCTGTGCGGATAAAGGCTGTATTCCTGGTGAAGTACGCCAATATATTTCGTGGCTCTTCCTTTTTTATCCGGACCAAGCTGCGTAAGGTCGACCCACTCATCTCCGATCCTGACGTCGATAGATCCCGATGTAGGTCTTAACAATCCGGAAATTATCTTGGAAGTTGTGGTTTTCCCTGCTCCACTGACCCCGATTACGCCGAATATTTCACCTTCATTAATATCAAAACTGATATCATTCACGGCTCTTACTATACCCCTATCCAGTGAAAAATAAGTCATTTGAAGATTGCGCGCCCGGATTATAGTTTCACCTATCTCGACTTTTTCCTGCTCGCCAATCGAGCCTACTTCTTTCATAAATGCAGCAGCGATTTCGGACGGTTTTCCGATCATGATGATCTTTCCTTCATCAAGCCACAACGCCCTGTGGGAAAGCTCTTCAATGACCTTTGGCCAGTGGGAAGTGATAATCAGCGACATGTTGAAATTCTTTGTTGCATTCAATATACTTTCATGAACAAGTTCGGCAGTCTTGGGGTCAAGGGTGCCCGTAGGTTCATCCGCAAGTAAAAGTATCGGGCTTTTAACTAGTTGTCTTGCAAGAACAACACGCTGTTTTTCGCCGCCTGAGAGTTCTCTTGCGATATGCATCATCCTGTTGGAAAGATTGACCTGATCAAGAAGATCTGCTGCTTTATGAATAGCATTTGGTCCCATTTCATTTATTTCCTGCAGCGCATTCATGACGTTTACAATGACTCTCTCATCTCCGTAAAGAGCAAAAGTCCTCTGGAGCATTATGGCGATCCTTCTTGTTATGTCCCTTCGCAGCGGGTCGTGAAGTGGCAATGTTACAAAATCAACATCGAGTTTTGAAAATGCTGCCTGGCATCTGGGGCATGCGGTTCCAATTTTGCTTGGTTTCTCGATAAATCCGCATCCACTGCATTGGGCAAGGTGATATATCACATTCCCTGAGACATCATTGAATTCTTCCACACCTCGAAGGACATGCAAAAGAATGGATTTACCTGCACTGCTTTTTCCAAGGATACCAAGGATCTCTCCTTCTTTGATTTCAAGGTTAATATTTTTAAGAACATCGACACCGTCAAAGCCAACACGAAGATTTTTGATTTCAATAAATAGGGTCATGAATCATTCTCCCATGGTTAATTATTTGATTAAATTATCCGCTTCTCTATAAGGGTTTGCATTTCTCCAGACAAGCAAAGATTCAGAATAGTTCTGACTATACATAAATATAACGATAATACATTACATTATTAATCATATAAAAGTGTAATTTAATGATCATAATTGGAGTGTTTTTATTATCTCAAATGCTCCCATCCAAATTCTTTATATTACATCTATCCATTAAAGGCGTGAGGTATAGCATTGAACATTATCGGAGGCCCTGCTTCCCAATTGCTCGCAGGAAGAGTAAGCGTATCATCCGGATCCAATCTACTTATTAGTGAATTCAGGAAATTCCCTGATGGAGAGCTTTATACAAGGATCATTGATGATATAGGAGAAGATGTCACAATAATACAGAGCACTGTCACAGACACCGATCTGGTCGCCCTGCTCCAGTTGATCGATGCATGCAGTGGCGCATCACAAGTCAATGTCGTGATCCCGTACATGGGTTATGCCCGCCAGGATAAACGATTCAAGAGCGGAGAACCAATAACCGCCCGCGCACTTGCAAGAACGATAAAGGCAGACAATGTGTTTACCATAAACATCCATGACAAGAGCATTCTTGATTCTTTTGATGCAAAGGTTGTGAACCTTGATGCCACGCCGATGATCGGCAAATACATAAAAACCCTGGAATTCCACGATCCTCTAATTATCGCACCCGACGACGGCGCTATCGGTATTGCAAAAAGCGCTTCTCAAGAGCTAGGTATTGAATATGATTATCTTGATAAGACAAGATTGAGCGGTGAGAGTGTATCGATCCAGCACAAGAATGTAAAAGTACAGGGCAGGGATGTTATTATTATTGACGACATCATCTCAACCGGCGGAACCATCGCAGAAACAATATCACTGCTGAGGAAACAGGGAGCGCACGAAGTATTTGCAGCATGCGTGCATCCGGTTCTTTCTAATAATGCGATCCTGAAATTATTCAAGGCAGGAGTGAAAGGGATAATTGCTACTGACACTATTGATAAAGGAGTTAGTGTTGTGAGTGTGGCGCCGGTGATTGCGGCGGCGATAAATGGGAATCGAGGGATTGGGTAAACCTAAAGAGGAACTGCTTCGCACAGTGCCCTCGAAATCTTTTGTCTTCAATTAGACATAATGTTCATTCCACTCATCTTAGATATATTATTCATTTCAGTCATAGCCATCTGAATTATATCAGACATATTAGATCCATTAGTAGTTTCATAAACAACGATGAAAGTTCCCGGTAGTGGAGAATGAAAATCCGCAGGAATTTTTTTTGAGTCCATCAATACATCCAAATCTAAAGATTGACACGTCCTCCCATAAAAAATAATTTCTCCTTTTAAACCCTTATAATGCTTTGAATCTAGTTTTAAGACATTTTCATTTACTTTTGCAGTATCCAAAGCTTTTTCCAGAGATTTATCTATATCTTTAGTATATTCATATTTCTTATCAAATGACCTGAAACAATTAGATCTAGCTTGTTGATAATTATGAAAATCTTCTATTTTCTTAGGTAGTTGCGTTTTCATAAATTAAGTTGTTTTTCTCGCCTTTAAATTATGTGGCGTTAGACTTTTTCTATTTGCTTAATCTTAAATCTTTGGGTAATCAATGCCCTGCCCCTTCCGCATGCACCGCTGCATATCTCTCCGTGATCAGCGCACTCTTTAGCCCGAACATGACCTTCTGCTTATCGAAATTGAACTGCTCGGCCAGCATCTAATAGAAACCATTATATATTCTGGGTCTAAGAACAACTAGGTATATGGCGTTAAATAGAATTACTATAGATCCTGAAGTCATGTCAGGACAGCCCTGCATAAGAGGCTTAAGAATACCAGTCCCCTTGATATTGAGATTACTTGCAAGTGGAAAAACCATATTTCAAATCTTACAGGATTATCCTGAACTGGAAGAAGAAGATATAAGGCAGACGTTGAGTTTTGCTTCGTGGGCGACCTCAGAAAAAACGATCATGGTAGCTGCATGAAATTTCTTGTGGACATGCCATTGTCCCCAAAAACAGTCATTTTTTTAAAGAATTTGGGATATGAAGCGATCAGGGTCAGCGAGCTTGGTATGGCAAAATCAAAGGATAGAGACATCTTTGATTATGCAGAAAAGCATGATATGATTATTTTGAGTGCGGATCTTGATTTTGGAACCATTCTGGCTTTCACTCATTCCATTAAGCCTTCAGTAATTATTTTTCGATTAAAGGATCCTTCCCCCGAGCATGTTAATTCGCTTCTTTCATCTAATCTTTCAAGTATTGAAAAGGAACTTATGAAAGGTGTGATCGTTATTATCGAAGATACGGAAATCCGTATCAGAGAACTACCAATTGGCAATAATTAATTTATTCTCATTTCACAATGAAACTACCCTGAATCATACCCATCCAGCAGCTCCATCTTATCGTGCCTGCTTCTGTTGGTGTAAATTCAATTGTCTGTTCCCCTTTCTTTATATCAAATGCGAGGCCATAGGCTGGCACCTGGATCGCACTGTTACAGCCAGTCAATTCTTTCCCATTTATTATCCATTTTACCGGCACTCCTTTTTTCAATGTGAAGGTACTTGGAATAAAGCCGTAACGGTTGACTTCCATCCTTATTTCCTGATATCCAGAAGTCGCATTTACGGGTTCTGGTGATGACGGAGCAGAATCTATCGATGCTTTTGTATCTATGCTTGTCGTTGTCCCGATATCAAAGCCTGCACCTGTCAATGCGAGGCCGTTGTTTATCATGAATATTCCAAGTATGATCACTACTGCCCCTGAAAATTTTAGTATTTTATGGGTTGCCTTTGACCCGATAAAGCTTGTTATGTAGCCAAAAGATAGCATTACCGGCAGTGTACCTAATGCGAATACGAAAAGAAGCTTTGCTCCTTCTATCATGCTTCCCGTACCTGCAGCCATGATGTATATTGCCTGCAGGGGACCGCATGCTATCATGAGGCCATTAAGCAAACCGATCGTCAGGGGATCAGAATGGCTTTTCTTTTGCCCATAAGTGAATTTCGAGATGAATTGTGGTGTCCTGAACTGGATCTTTCTTAAAACCGGGAAAATATTTAGCATTTTCAGGCCGAAAAGAAGGAGGAACAGTCCTGCAAGGATCCCTGCTATGCCGCGCATCAGTGGAGTAAAGGCGATTATGCTTCCCAGAAGACCGAAGATTGCACCGATAATAGTGTATGACAGTGTCTTGCCAAGACCATAAGCCAGGTGCAACTCGTGTGGTTTTTTTCCTTGTGTTATACCTTTTGTGGAATAGGATACGACAAATCCGCCACACATACTTACACAATGGAGACCAGTTAGTAATCCAACTATGAAAAGCAAGCCATAACTCATATTCTGGCTGATCTGCGGCAATTCTATCATTTCAAGTGATTGAATAGCATAATATGCGACTACTATGATGCCCAAAACAAGTAATATCCATCCTGTTGTCGGCGGGTTTTTAGTTCCTGGAAATTCTTCACAGATGTAACCTTTCGATTCAATCGCTTTTTTTATATTATGAAAATTTGTTTTATTGGGGTCGTATGTGATATTTACTTCTTCAGTTGCGTAATCAACATTGATTTTTTTAACGCCTGCCATTGTTTTGACCTGCTTTTCAATACTCCTCTCGCAATTTTTGCAGGTCATGCCTGTTGCTTTAAATTTCTTTGTTACATTTGCCATATGTACGGTTCCGGGATTATCTGTGCCGATATTGTCTTTTGAAATAGGTTTCTTTTTTACTTCTGCCATATTGGAATCTTTTTCTTTATTTCACGTGTTTTTCTATGATGCCAGGCCAGATAGATGCAGAAACAATCATGCTCAGGATGAACACAAATATCATGCCAGCCATAATATCCACATCAGTATACAATGGGATTGTCCTGCTGCTGTTTTTCAGCAGCGCCAGTGCAAGAAATACAACAACGATAACAATAGATGATGCAATGCTTGCTATCAGGCTGTACATGCCAGTTTTGCCTTTCATTTTATCCTGCTCCTTTTCATAAGTAGTGAATTAGTCGTTACAGAGACAGAGCTCATTGCCATGAATGCCGCTGCAAGTGCAGGTGTTATTATTATCGTATGGTAAACAGGATATAATATTCCGGCTGCAAGCGGTATTCCGATAGTGTTATATCCGAATGCCCAGAACAGGTTCTGCTTGATCTTGCTCATAGTAAGCTTACTTAACCTGATGGATGCGACTACATCAAGAAGGTCGTTCTTGATAAGTACGATGCCAGCTGATTCCATAGCTACATCAGTTCCTGCTCCCATGGCAATTCCAACATCGGATTGTGTCAGTGCTGGCGCGTCATTGATGCCGTCACCCACCATTGCCACGATCTTACCTTCTGCCTGCAGTTTTTTTATTTCACTGGCTTTGTCTTGTGGCAGCACTTCTGAAAGCACACGGTCGATACCAGCCTGTTTTGCAATGGCAGAGGCGGTTCGAGCATTGTCGCCTGTGATCATCACAACTTCAATACCCATCTTGTGCAGCCTGTCAACCGCTTCCTTCGAATGTTCTTTGAGGGTATCTGCGACTGCAACAATGCCTATGGCCTCCTTATCCAATCCAATCAGCATGGCGGTCTTGCCATCATTTTCCATTTTTTCCATCGATGCGTTAAGGTGGGTCACATCTATCCCGTTATCAGCCATGAGTTTACGTGTGCCCAGCAGTATTCGCTTACCTGCGAACCCGGCTTCAACTCCGCGACCTGCTATGGCCTTAAAGGTGTCGGCATCCGGCACATTGATGTTGCGTGCTGCAGCACCTTTTACGATGGCTTCTCCAAGCGGGTGTTCAGAGCCTTTCTCTGCTATTGCAGCCATGCGCAAAACCTCTTCTTCAGAGTGCTTCGCTGTCCGGATGACATCTGTGAGCACAGGTTCACCCCGTGTCAGTGTACCAGTTTTGTCAAACACGATCGTGTTCAGTTTATGCGCCATCTCAAGTGGCTCACCGCCCTTGATCAGGATGCCATTCTCAGCGCCTTTACCTGTACCAACCATGGTTGCAGCGGGTGTTGCAAGACCGACTGCGCAGGGGCAAGAGATGACAAGCACTGTTATGGAGATCATCAAGGAGAACAGGAATGGGCTTACCCTCGCGCTGTTGTTGATGATAGCGTTCATTCCCATTCCTGTAATAACATTCGAGCCTGCGACCCCGAACATTTCAAAGCCTATAAAGAACCAGAAGAAGAATGCAAGAAGCGCTATCATATGCACTGCAAGGATGAAATGTCCCGCTACGACATCGGCGATCTTCTGTATGGGCGCCTTGGATGTCTGGGCGTTTTCCACAAGTTCGATTATCTGGGCAAGAGCGGTATCAGAACCTACTTTTGTTGCCCTGAACCTGAATGAGCCTGATTTATTGATCGTTGAACCTATTACGGTATCTCCGGGATTTTTCTCTACTGGAATGCTTTCTCCTGTAATCATAGCCTCGTCAACAGCAGATACGCCTTCAGTAACCACGCCATCAACAGGAAGTTTCTCGCCAGGGCGCAATACAACGATATCACCAACTTTGACTTCTTCGACAGGCACATCTTTTTCCACACCGTCCACGATAATGCGGGCGGTCTTTGCCTGAAGGCCAATGAGTTTTCGTATGGCTTCTGATGTTTTGCCTTTGGTCGTGGCTTCAAGATACCTGCCAAGTACGATAAAAGCAATTAAGAGGGCTGCTGTGTCATAGTATGTGCCCTTATACGCCGGTCCCAGGTCAAGGAATGTCGCAGCAGCACTTACCAGATATGCGGCACCTGTTCCTGTTGCTATAAGGAGGTTCATGTCGGTCACTCCGTGTTTTAATCCTTTGTAGGTTCCGACAAAGAACTGCCTGCCCGGAAATATCATTACGATCGTGGTCAGGACAAAAAGCACTTTATTATCGGCCAGGAAAGACGGAACGAACCAGAGGAGTCTTGGGAACATACCTGACATATCCCCTAAAGAGATAGGAATTCCAAGAGCAACTGCAATTATTAGATTGAGACGCTGTTTTTTGATCTCATCTTCCCTTGCTTTTTGTTCCCTGTCTTGCGACTCTTTCTTATCGACTTTGCCTGATGCTGTGTATCCTATGCCCTCGATGGCAGATACCATTTCGGCTGCAGAAACTAACGTTGGATCATATTCGACATGGGCTTTTGCAAGGGAGAAATTGACGGCTACGGATTCAACGCCTTTGAGTTTTTTCAAGACTTTTTCGATATTCTGGGCACATGCGGCGCACGTCATGCCTCCGATATCGAATGATATTTTATCCTTAACAACACCGTATCCGATCGATTTTATGGCATCTTCAATAGCTTTCTGGTTCACAAGTGAGGGATCATAGGTTATGGATGCTTTTTCAATAGACACATTGACATTGGATGAAATGACCCCTTCAAGTTTTCGTGTCACTTTTTCAATATTGGCAGCGCATGCGGCGCATGTCATGCCTGATATTTTAAGTGAGATCGTGGCGGAAGTACCTGATTTGGGCTTTGCGGCAGGTTTTTGTATTGTTTCTTTATCATCTTTAATAATCACAGGGCAAACCTGGTCAGTCTGCGCAACTTTTGACTCTTGTTTTAGGAGTGTCTTTTCACCAACTTCATATCCGGCATCGATAACAGCCTTCTTTATTATTTCAAGATTGGTGGCGCCTTCATCAAACTCCACAGTTGCGCTTTTATTTTCAAGGCTGACCTCAACAGATTTGACGCCGTTTACTTTAGAAATGGCATCTGTCACCCTTTTGTGACAATGCATACATGTCATCCCAAAAACGCCTATTGTTTCTTTCATAACCCTTTCACTTCCCATATTGCCTTTTTGTCCTGGCCGAGCTTAACTTTTTCTTTCCTGGCCGTTAGCCCATGATCTTCCTATGCTTTATATCCGGCGTTAACAATTGCTGCCTTTATGGCATCCACATTCGTTTTTTTAGGGTCATAGGTTACAGTTGCCTCTTTCCCCGCAAGGTTCACAGTGGCTGCAGATACACCATTTACTGATGAGATCGCTTTTGTAACCGATGCCTGGCAATGTCCGCACATCATTCCTTCTATCTTTATTTTTGTTTCAGTCATAATAATCATTGTTTGTTTTTGTTCGTTTATATTTTATGTATATATTTACGTATGTACTTTACAGCAAACGTAAATATTTACTTTACAACAGATGTAAATATAAACTTTGTGGATATTCCTTTATATCTTCACAAACCAAACATGTTATAGATAGTAAATTATGAGCGACAAAAACCAAACATCTTCAAAACACCAGAAATTAAGCGGAGAAAAGAAGAAACAGAAAAGTGGATGGGTTTCAAGAAGTTCTGGTTCCGGAAAGAAAGAACAAAAAGATACAACGATTGTATATACAAGAAGACCAAATGAAACATATGAAGAATATTTGGCTTCACTTGAAACTCCGGAAGAAGAAAAAGAAGAATAAACCTTTTTAATTTTTCCTGACACTCTGCTGTTTCAGGCATATAATTAGCCATCAGCTGCTTGCTTTTAATTAATTGTGTTGCACTTTGGCAACTACCAATCCGAATTGAAACAGTCAACATTTCCAGAAGCTTTTATATACCGGTATATACTTAATATGTTTACTTTACACTCGATGTAAAGTCGGAGAATAAAAACATGGATAGAAAAAGATTAATTATTATTTGCATAATCCTTTCTGCATTATTGGCTATTCCAGCTATTGCAGCAATGGAAAATATGAACGATATGGCAACAGATAACCCGCCTGCTGACCCCGTTACCGGCGATGCCCATGCCATGGGAGGAATAAACTGGCTTGTCATAGCACTGTTCCTTGGTGTTATCGCGGTTGCAGGATTTTTTGCTTTCAATACGGAAAAACTCAAAAAGATAAATTTCCTTAATTATCCCCCACTTAAATCTCTTCTTAAAAGCCGATGGTATCCTTTGATATTCGTTTTGCCGACTTTTATTATATTCAGCATTATCGTCATCCAGCTCTTTTTCGGGAACGGTGAGACATCATATAATTTTGGCGCAGTGATGGTATGGATACTGCTCTGGCCGATCCTGCCTGTCCTTTTCCTGTTATTCGGAAGACTCTGGTGCTCAGTATGTCCTCTTTCCAGGGTCAGCGATGAAGTGCAGAAAAAAGTCGGTTTGCACATGAAAGTCCCAAAATTCCTCCAGAATTATGGCGTCTGGATCATCATCTTTGCATTCCTTATTATCACATGGCTTGATTCCATCGTTGGAATTGTGGAATCACCCATCAATACAGGTTATCTCTTGCTTTTTGTTTTCATGGGAGCAGTACTCATGGGAGCGCTTTTTGAGAAGCGTGCCTGGTGCCGCTACCTGTGTTTCCTTGGTGGACTTTCAAGCAACTATTCCATGAGTTCAGCGCTTGAATTAAGAACGAATGGCGAGGTATGCAAAACCTGCAAGACCCCGGTCTGTTACAAAGGGACTGAAAAAGTGCAAGGTTGTTCAATGTTTGAATATCCAAGGACTATGGACTCAAACAGGTTTTGCAACTTCTGCTCAAACTGCATAAAATCGTGCCCGCATGATGCGATCAGGATAACTCCGCGACCTCCGACAAGTGAACTCTGGTTCATAAACAAACCGCGTTTTGATGTGTCCTTCCTTGCTACGGCTTTGATCGGAATAGTGATAAGCCAGACTATCGTCATGCTTCAAGTATGGGAGCCGTTCATGACATGGTTTGAAAACACAACCGGTATAACTAATTTTACTGTTGCCTGGACAATTATATTTGCTGGAGCAATGCTTATACCAATCGTTCTGATGCTGGCAGCGAGCCTTGTTTCAAGTGTTCTTTCAAGTGGAAAAGGCGCTTCCAACCTGATATCTTCCCAGAGCGCAGAAGCAGTTCTTTCGGCGAAGAATAGTTTATTCGACACTATAGGTTCTAACTTTATTCGCTTTGGCTATGCCCTTATTCCCCTTGGACTTGGAATACATCTTGCGCATAATGCAAAACATTTCCTGGGAGAAGGTTTGTCTATAATATATACATCAGCCTCCCTTGTGGGATTAAGTATCACTGGAGAGATGTCGATATTGAATATGCCAACGATACAAATTATCCAGTACATACTTTCAATACTTGGCGTCATTGGAGGGATATATACCGCTCACAGGATAGCAAGAAACAATCCCAATTCAAAAGCATCAGCGCTGCCGTTTATAATTGTGATATTATTGTTCGGCCTGATAGCCCTGTGGATGTACTCTATTCCTATGGGAGCAAGGGCGCATTAAAAAAATATAAACCAGAACTGCGAGATACAGGAGTGAATCCTGTATCTATGCACCTTTTTTTCTCAAAGCGTCGCAAGAAATATGGAAACAGGAATTATCATAACTTCACCAGTCGTTTTAAAATCTGTTTTTGATAGAATGATCTTTGTTTTTATATCATATCCGGGAAAATCCATTTCTGTCGCATGACCGTACTTTACTTCTATTCCTGCATCTTTCAAAATAAAATCAATTTCTTTCTTTCCTGAAAAGAAATAAACTTCATCAAATATTCTTTTCAAATGCTCACCCACAATACCTTCCACGACATGAGCAATACTCTCATATGGAACTTCGTGAGTTCCGGAATATCTTTTATAAAAGACCCTGAACAGGAATGGATCTATAAAATAAGCTTTCCTATCACTTCTGAATGCTGGACGTTCTCTTTTTATTTGGAAAAAGCTTCTTGCAACATATAGTTCTTCCAGCAATTCCAGGTAATCCCGAACCGTAACATGTGAGCTTATTTCCATTTCTTTAGCTATCGAATTGAGCGAGAACTTCGAGCTATAATTTTTTATGACACCTTGAACAACCGATGTCATTATCCTCTCGCTGCGGTCAAGTTTTGCCATATCGCTGACAACCCAGTTGAAATATGTATCATATATCCTTTCCATTATTTCGCCATTTTCCATCAGTGCATACATGCTTGGCGGAAAACCACCGCAAAGGAGGAATTTCTCAAAAAGCATTGTAAGTTCTTCAGCAAAAGGAATGAGAGAATAATATACTTCTGGCAGGAAAACTGCTTTTTGCTTTTCGATTTGACCTTTGAGAAGATCGCTTCCAAAAAGACAGCAAAATTCACGAAACGATAAAGGAAGGAATTTCCTGATCTCTATGTCCCTTCCAGGGAACATTTCTTTTCGAAGACCTGCAATTGAAGAACCGGTAATATAGATGATCTTCTCTGTGCTCAAAGGTGAATCAAGCAGAAATTTCACTGCATTCTGCCAGTCTTTTACAAATGTGATTTCATCAAGAAAAACATATTTTTTTCCCTCTGCCAATCTTTCAAATTCCTGCAAAGCCTCAATTATGTCCTCTTTTTTTGATAGTAATTCACATGAAAAAAAGAAAATATTTTTCGGGTTTACACCTGTTTTTATTAGATCAAATATCTTGAGCTTTAATGATGTGGTTTTTCCAACCTGTCTAGGTCCAACCATTAGCATGTTCCTGGATTCAAGTTCGATCTTGAGCCTGTGTTTCCGGCTCATGTATTCTTTGACCTTTTCATCATTCTCTATCTCTCCACGATCCCGCCACCATGGATTAAGATTAGATAAGAGATTTATGTTTATCATATTGGATATTATGATATCTAAATATATAGTTTTTTGGTTAGATAGTATCAAAAATAACTACTTTTTGGACATTACAATATCTAAATCGATATAAGATGGTTATTGAGGAAATAATCGTTTTTCTGCTTTGAATGCGGTGGTTGCCAACGTCCATCTTGCCAGTATCATCCAGACCCATAATGATGTTTTTATGAGCCGAGGTTTGGCATCTTCTGTCGTCAAAGGCATAGCTTTTTGCGACCAGTTTAAAAAAAAAACGAAAATAAAAAAAGTGAAAAAAAAAATCGGTGTATCTCTACACCAATTTCTTTATCGGATGCGACTCAGCCAGGACACTCAGGCCAAGGTCTTTTGCGGTTTCACCCAGCATAATGTCAACCATTGCCACTGCGGGGAAAACTTTCTTTACGTTCTCTATTGGACCGTACAGTAAGAAATTTGCTCCCATGATCTGTGCGACAAGGTTTGTGCCGATATCGACTGGCGGCCATGACTCTGTCTTGGCGTCAGGGTCTGTTTTCTTGTATTTCTTCATCCAGTCCCATGCTGAAGCCATGTTATGGAAACCTCCTCCAACCGGCAATCCCAATTTGCCTTTGATGGCAAGGACTGATCTTATGGTGGCTCCGGAACCTGCTCCGAGAGGTGTGGCTGCTACATCGACAAGGGGTCTTGTTATCCCGACTTCCTTTGCAACATCAAGCATACCTTTTGTCTGTCCGGTTCCTCCTTTCTCCAAAATCTGCAATTTGCCTTCCACGCTTGGGTCTGTAGCATTGAATGCAAGAACAATTGCTGATGTTATTTTGCTTTCCTTAATAGCCTTGATCTCTTCTGCTGCAATACTTGCATTTATGGAATTGTGGATAGCACGTTTCTCAACACCGATCTCTTTAACATATTTTGCGGCTGCAGCTCTTGTATGGCCATCTGACGAATCAATGAGGAATGGTACGTCATCGCATATTCCTACAAACCAGTCAATATATTTCTTTATTGCTTCTGGCGTTTCGCCAACTATCTGGTTGAAATATGGGTTTCCTGTTGTATCTCCCATGACTTGCTGTGTATTCCATAGTTTCTCTGCTGCGGCTTTATCAAATACTCCCCTGTCCTCATCAGACACGATCTTATGCTTTCCATAGAACATGGTACTGACAAGTACTGTTGGGTATTCTCCCGGCTGTCCGCCGACTTTTATTTTACCGAACTCAAATACTTCTTGTTTCTTATCAAATCTGAACATCTTGGCACCTCTCTTAATCTAATCCTAAAGCTTTCCTTATGGCATTGAGCAGCAGCGGGTTTGAAAGCGCTGGTGAAAGAATCAATAACAGATAGATTACAACTATCGTTAAAGAAGCGCATACTCCATAAAGAATTCCGATATCTCTTCCGATCTTTTTTCCATACCTCTGGTGTATCTCGGAATTTGTGAATTCTATTTTTTCTTCTATATCATTCAATTTCTGGAGAACATTCTTGTAGTCCTCAGGGTCTACGATGACGATTGGTACTTTTTCTGCCATCTTTTCACCCCATCATATAAACAGGAACAAGCACTGTTACCATAACGATCACAAAGCCGATCGAGAAACCGATCACGCCTGTTGCGCCAACACCGGATTCAAGTTTCTGGTTCCTTGCTATGAGCTGTCCCCTGTACCGTATATCCTCTACAAGCGATTCTATGGCGGCCATTGAAGGTGTTAACACTGTGGGTACGCCTTTGCCGTATTCATATTCTTTTTCTGCCATGTTATTATCCTCCGCCTGCTATCAGAATTCCAAGAAGGGTCAATCCAACGACAAGACCGATCATTATGCCTTCTATCTTCCCGGCATAGATCCCTGACATCAGCTTATTCATATTTGCCATGTCAATGGTCTGCAGCTGTATGCCTTTTATCCTTGCCTGGACAGTAGCGATTTCAGCGGACATTGGTTTGACTCCGCCTAAGACCTCTGCTTCCTTTTTCTCGCCAACCTGGATTATCATCGGCTCGCCTGCAAAGGCTCCTGGATCTTTTGCTACAAGTTCTTTTATCTTTGCAAGAATTGCGGCTTCATCCTCCGTACCGATCATTTCAACAGCCACGACCTGAGCCTGGAATCTCTTGATGGCATCATCAGGCAGGTTCTCGATGTAAGGAATAGCGCCAGTTGCACCTACGACCCTGTTATCCTTGATCCCGTTCTTGTGAAGCATTAATATGGCTTCACCTGAAATGTGGCCTTTGACTTCCGAACCTGTAACGAGCAGGAAGCGGATGTTGGGGTTGGAAATGATATTTGCAACAATTTTCTCAATACCAAGGTTCTCTGTTTTTTGCGGGCCTGTGATAGCTGCACCGGCTGCTATCTGAGGCGCGCCCTTAAGATGTGAGCCGCATGTTGATACTGCTACGGGATTTTCAGGATTTCCCGCATCATATTCACCTTTAATGACTGGCCATCCTGCTGCTGGTTTAACTTTATTTGCCATTTATATCCCTCCAAGCTTTGAAAGAACAAGCAATAAAAAGGCCACGACAAAAGCTACAACTGCGCCATAGAATGCATTTGTAACTATTCCAGCGTAATAGGAAGCTTTCTCTCTTCCAGGGAACATGCTCAACAATTTTGAATTCGGTTCAAGCTGGTTCATCATATCTGTGACGATCTTATCCAGTTCATCCAGTTGTGATTTCACAGCGTCCAGTGAATATTCCACAACATCGTCCTTTTCTTCTGCTATTACACCTGTCGTTGGATTCAAGATCAGGTGCAATTCAGGGGCAACTCTTATATGGCTCATAATTATGCCTCCGTCTTCGGGATTAATCCTGTCCCGACCACTGATGAAGCATCATTATATACTTCATCCCAGAATTTCTTGTAGAATATAAACCACAGGACAACTCCAAGCAGGAAGGTTATAATTCCTGATGTTCCAAGCGTCATGATCGCAGCAATGCCTATTACAGCCATTGTTATTGCTCCGGTTGAGCCTGCCAGGTATAGAAGCCTCTTTTGCCTCTCATCAGGTCCAAGGCATGCATTGAACGGATGAAGCATTGCCATTGCCCCTACCCAGAAAACTGCAAGCATTACACCATTATCAAATACTAATGTTATTATGTTGTTGAATTCAAAATTTCCTGCAACGGCCACGCTAAAACCGATAATGATAATCGCTCCTGCGGCTGCAATTTCTGTCATACAGCGGATCATAACAGGTATTTTCATTTTTATCACGTTTTGCGCGAACCAGCCTATTATGAATCCTATTACGGATGCGGTTATAAGAGCAACGATGGGGCCTGCAATCGTAGCTGTTTTAACTATCGCAAGACCGAACATGGCTGCAATGATACCCATTCCCATCGCGATCTGCCCGATCGAGGGTACACCAGTTCCAAGACCGTATTTTGCAACACGTCTTACTGCATCAGCGCCCCACATTACCGCACATATCGCACCAAGTGCGCCTGCGACAGGAGCAATAATAGCAATGATCTCCGCGACTGTACCACCAATTTTCTCACCGATCAAAGGCAAGAGAAGGGTCAGATATATTCCTATTAGCCCGCCTATTATCCCGAAGGCCATTAACTGGTTGGGTGATCTTTCTTTTATATCGCTCATACGATCATCCCCTGTGCTATGAATACAGCCACGACTCCGCAGAGCAGGCTTATTACAAAGCTTGTCAGGACGTCTTTGCCTATTACACGCTTGAACTTAGGGTCATGGATACCTTCAATCGTTCCACCTACACCATAGGATGGGATAACTGAATTAACATAGAAAACACCCATAGTGAAAACCCCTGCTACTGCTGCTGCACTGGCTGCTATCAATGGGGTATATATCTGCATAAGACTGAAATAAATAAGTCCTCCGCCTGCTCCACCTAATCCTGCGCCAACTACTCCGCTCACAAAACATATAGTTGGAATGCCCTGGCCCTGTGTTCCTTTTGATATGTATATATCCTGTCTCTGGCCTGTTATCGGGTCTTTCTTGACCTGGGCTGAAGCAAAAGGAACTGCAACACCATAAGCATAGATCAAAGAGCCTGCAAACATGGTGCTTGCAAGCATTACCATGGAACCCATGGCTCCTGCTGCCATCACTAATGCCATTGAAGCTAATGGTTCATAAGCGTACATGTAGCTTGCTGTTATCAGTCCCACAAGACCAGATCCTGCTGCCAGTTCCACAGTACCGGTTCCGATACCTGTTGCCTGTGCCATGGCTGCCGGTGCGCCTCCGACTGGAATAAAGTGAACAGCCGCGCATATCAATGTGCCGCTGATAGCTATTAGAAGAACATACAATAAATTAGGATCAATTGCTACCATTATGCTTTAGCCTCCTTTTCATTTTTCTCTTCTTTATATGGGCCGTATGCATTCTTTACCTGGATCTCTAACAACCTGTTTAAGATTGTCAGTAATGTAACAACTAATACTCCGACTCCCATGGCTGTCCATGTATAGCCCCATATTGTTGTTGGCCAGCTTGAAAAGAATACTGTAAGACCAAGAGCGATACCTGTTGCAGGTCCTCCAAACTTGGCGCAGAACCAGACATTATCTATGCTGTTCCTGAGTCCTGATTCGGCCTTTCGGACAATGCGTCCTGAAAGAGCTGTGTTAAGACCACATCCGAATTCACGGTTCTGGAATTCACGCTCGCCGCCATAATGGACATCGCCAACCGAGGAACCGATAGCTCCGGCAGAAATGCCCCATATCAAAGCAAGGAACGGGATAGTGAAAGGATATCCGAGTACTTCATATTGAATATAAGCAAGGGCAACAAGACAGAAATTCATAATGAAATTATGCGCCATGATAGATGGCGTCGTATATCTCATTATATCCATGTACAGGGGCTGCTTGAACCTTGTCTGGCTTGCTACTCTTCCTGCATATGCAGTTGTTGCAAATATCGCCAGTATTATTGCTCCGACGAATGCGCCGATCACTATTGCGGTCAATGAATAGAACTTTTCGCTCAGGAGCACTGATGTAACAGTACCCGCTATCACTGCTGAAAGACCGTTGCTGATCGGTTCGCCCGAAATCGCTTTGTTGTAAATCCTGTGCAAAAACCCCATCTGGGGCGCTAATTGTACCTGGGAGTTAGGATTGCTTTGGGAACCAACATCTGATTCCAGATCCTCAAGACATCCTGCAATAGTTGCAAGAGCCCCCATAAGTGCCAATATAGCCATACTCATGGTTAAGTCTAATACCATTTTATTATGTCCTCCTATATTAAATTAAAATCACCATAAAAAATTGTTATGGAATGGTTTTAACGGACTACCTTATTATACATTATAAATCTTTCGAATATTTTCGGGATGTCTGCCAGTTCTTCATTGGTCGTCGGTTAAGAATCATGATACGCTCTGTCCTTGACAGATTATTCAAAGAGTTATTAAATTATTCACGTTTTTGAGATTTGAAAGCAAAAATCCAGCTTTTTCTAAAAAAATCAGGGGTTATTAACCTATGCCATCAATACTGATATTATTCCGGTCAGGAATATTGCATCAAATGTCCCCGCTCCACCTATCGAAACTAATGGCACGCCAAGATCAGGGATTTTTTTCAAGTTGAGTAAATCGATGCCAAGAATGCATCCAAATGTGCCTGAGATGTAGGCGATAACAGGCGCATTTTGAGGAGAGATAATAATTGCCACAAAAGCAGCCATAAACGGAGGAAGCAGCGCATGGATCGCTATCCCAGAACCTTTCACTGGCCTGGCAATCTTATGAATAAGTATTGTCATGACAAGAATTCCCGTTAAAATTTCGATCAGGTTTACCTTTGAGGACAGGAATACGGACATTATTATAGGAATAATTGCACCTCCAAGGTTAATTGCCAATGTAGTGTACATTTTAAGAGATGAAGCTGCCAAAGCTGACCTTAGCGTATCACTTGCCTTGTCTGAAATCACGGATACGCGCGACCTGACCTTTTTAATGGGAATGTTCACGTAACTGCATAGCAATGACAAAAAAAGAAAATAGACCGAATATTCAGGAGCAAAGCCCAATTTCCTGAAAGCAGTGCCTGAGATATTCAAGATTATAAATATGAAAACCAATACGAGGATTATAAACGAGAAGGCAATAACAGATGCTTTGATCCTGGGAAATATTCGAAACGACAATTCAACCAACTTTGGCAAATATTTTTATTTAAATTCCGGTTAAGCACCATACGTTATAGGAGTTGATGCCTAACCTTTAGAAAAAATAAAATTTTATATAATAGCCATGCTATCATGAATAAGACTAAAATTATACCTATACCAATAAATAGGATTCCTATTCCCAGCTTCTTAATTTCCTCTTTGATCCTTAATTCAAATTTCATATCTTGTCTATTATGTGTTCTTCATCTTCTTCTGGAAACTGGCACCCGCATACCTTGCAGGCATGGGAGAAACCACTTTCTTTACGGAATCGCAAACCTCCTGCTATCGTGATAGGATGTCCGCAGTTTTTGCATTTTATGATTTTCGATCCGTGTTTGGTTTGATTACGACATATAACCGGGTGCATAGAGAATTATGAAGTATATCAGCATAGCCACAAGACCCAGAGGAACTCCAAGTCTTGCCCATTCCTTGCTTGTGATTCCAAGCTTGTTGGCAGATATAATATTGGGTATATTACCTGGTATGAGCATCCCTCCAGACACAAGTAATCCCATCAAGACGGATTTGATCTTAATAGCCGGATCAGGCAAACCTGGTACGATCATAGAAGGATCAACCTCTGCAGCTGCAAGAGTAGCATTATCAAGGATCGCTGAAACCATATTCGCCCAATAAAGGGCTTCTCCTGACATTTTTATTACATACCACTCAATAATAGGCGTAAAACCGGTTCCAAGAAGTACAAGCGCCATCACGAACACATATACTTTCGCTGCCCTGATCAGCACATCGTTTATGCTTTCATGAACTTTATCTGTCATTGCGATCTCGCTCGAAGGCACTTTTGTTCCTTTTCTTGAAGCAAAGAAAACGCCTATAATACCAAATGCCAGCACTCCGGGTATGATATATATGCCCAGCAAATCAACAAGATAAAAAAAACTCTCGTTCATTTTTGTCTTTATCACTATCGTTGAAAGAGGCTCACCGATCGGAGTAAGCGCCGCTCCAAGCCCAATGGCAAAACATGCGATTATTGTCAGGTTCACCATTGTCTTGCGGTCAAGACTCAACGCACTTACGATTTCTACTAACAATAACGCTGCAATTATAGCCGTAATCACACTTGAGAGAAGGCCAAGTAATACGATAACTGCAAAGACTATTATCTTTAAAGGTATCCTTGCTAGTATTTTTTCCATTATGGTCCTGATGTGACCGCGACCATAGTGGAAAATAAATCCTGCAAACAACACGGCAAGTGTTATCTCGATCGGGTCAACAAGGGCTTTTTCAATTAGATGGAAGTTCCAAAGAGGTAAAGTTACCTCGGCAGAGGCTGTGGTTTCTGATGATACGTTCAGGAAAACTGAGTTGACTGTCACTGCAATTACGCCCATTAAAAACAGGAACACCTCAAGGTTATGTTCAATTTTTTTAATCAGGAAAGGGCCCAGCAGAACAATAAGGAAAATTATCCCTAATCCTCCTGCGACCATTGGACTGAATTCAAGACTCATTTTACATTCCCATTGCAATAATTATTGCCACTATTCCCAATAAGAGACTCACACTAAAGCTTGTGATAGCATCCTTTGGAAGAACCCGCTTGAACTTTGGGTCATGGAATCCTTCGATAGTTCCGCCCACACCATAAGATGGAACTACGGCGTTAACATAGAAAACACCCATCGTGAATACTCCGGCAACTGCAGCGGCGCTTGTTGGACTAATAAACTGGCTGTATATCCCGATCAAAACATAATAAATGAGCGCTCCTCCTATACCACCCAGTGCTGCTCCTATAACTCCACTAACAAAACATACGGTCGGGAGGCCATGTCCCTGGGTTCCCTTTGACATATAAAGGTCCTGACGCTCGCCTGTTACCGGGTCTTTTTTGGTCTGGGCTGAGGCAAAAGGCACTCCTACGCCATAAGCATACACCAAACTTGCAACAAACATTGTGCTAGAGATCATAATCATGGAACCCATTGCTCCTGCCGCAAGTACAAGACTCATTGGAGCATTATCCACATTTGCATACATATAAGCCCCTGTTAGCAGACCTACAAGCCCTGAACCCGCAGCAAGTTCTACAGTTCCTGTTCCTATGCCTGTGGCCTGTGCCATAGCTGCCGGAGCTCCCCCTACGGGGATAAAATGAACACCCAGACAAATAAGAGTGCCGCTGATAGCTATTAAAAGAATATTTGTTAATGTTGTCGGATCAATTAAGGAAATATCAACCATTCAAATCACTCCTTTTTTCCTTATTTTTAATGTGTCACCGTCTTTTCCGGTTTCTGTCCATATACTCAAAATTGTTGAAAAAGCATTGATACTGTTATGGGATAGCATGTATTATTTTCTCCTATATTTTAGCAAAAAACACCACACTTAGCCATCGATTATGGTGAGTTGCTGTAAATGGCTATAAGTATTATATGTTATAAATGTTTCTAATTTGTGATAAGTTGTTATTAACTATATACAATTTATTGTTATGATCACTAAATATTCCTATAAAATTATAAACGATATATGAAAAAAGAAAATGAGGTCATTGAAAAACTCATCGCAAGCATCACTCTCTACATTTGAGCATTTTAATTCTTAATTCTATTACAAGATAGAATATTGCCGCTAATACCAAAAACATCAATGGTGTAATTAACGCTTCTATTGATTCTGCCATATATCCTCCTATTTTAGTTATTTTTGAACATAACTCCAAAATATTATAAATCTTTCTAATTTGTTATAACTTAGTAGTAATTATATATAATTTCAATTTTGAATTTAATTATTAATATATAAATTTCTAAATATAAAAATGTTCGCTTTGGGGAAAACATAATACGAAGGAAAAAGAATTCAGGCATATAGTATGAATGATATTGAACGACCTAAAAAAAGCCTAAGAGTCATGGTAGTCGTATTATTAATATTATTTTCCATTGCAGCCATATTGCCTCTCCCCTCAAAAAGCGAATATCAAAAAAATAAGCCATGTGTCGGTCTTGAAGGTATTTCATTGCAACAACAGCAATCCCAGGAGGATAAAATTCAGGATCAATTAGAATGCTCATCTGATTCAAATAAACAACTGTATAAATTATTTATTTTTGGGGTAGTCAATATAGATGGGCTAACAATGTGGGTTCTTGGAGTGGATAGAAGACTTATCGTATTAAAAGTGATGCACGAAAAGAGAATGATACAGGCATCGGATATTGCAGATTCTACTGAGCGATCATTGCAGAATATCAGTTATGCAATGCGCGAACTGGAAAAACAAGGACTGATCAGGTGTATCACTCCCGATAAGCATATCTGGAAGAAGTATATTCCGACAGAAACGGGTACAGAAGTATTTTTAAATCTCAAGAGAAATAATCTACTCGGTAAATAATTGGACGCGAATGAAGAAATTCAATATTATTGACATTATATTCTTTTGTGTACAGCTTCTTATAGGTCAGTGGACAAAAGTATAATATAACAGTCGATTACCCCATCCAGGAAAAGATTATATCTTTTCAGGATAAAATTATGTTTTTGATGAATAAACTTAAATACTGTCCCAATTTTAACCATCAATTATGACAGATATGAATCTGGCATATAGCGGTTGTATTTCTCAATTCCATCCGACTATTTTAATTGGGAAAACAGGGGTGCAGCCACGCCCCTCTCTCCTATTTTTGGTGTATATATATTCCATGCATGACATAAAAGATACAGTTGTGATAGACAATGACAGCAGATGATCTAATAAAAGCAATAATAGAATCGGATGAGACCTTTATCAAGGAATTGGCAAGGACAATAAAAGATGAACTGCATATGACCGCCAGTGAATTCAGTGAAAAATCCAATATCCCGGCAAGCACTATATATAAATTATTATCAGGCCATCGTGAACCGAATGTTAAGACCCTTAGGCAGATAATAGGGATTTTGCGCAAACTTGAAGGAAAGGGTCAACTCGAAGGTGAAAAGTCCGGATTCATCGCTGTAATAGCAGCCCGTCCTGTACTTGATCTCATCACGGAAAAGAAACTCAAAATAAAAGACCGTCTTCTTACCATAAGGGAATATTCAGCAACCTCGATGGAAGAAGCAATCATCGCTGCGATAAAAGCCGAGCGTGACGGTGCAAAAGCAGTGGTATGCGCACCAATAGTCAGTTCCACAATTGAAAAGGTGCTGCGGATACCTGTAGCCATTATCATGCCCAGAGACAGCCTTTTTGAGGCCATTGAGCTTGCTGCCAGAAAAATGGGATAATCAATGATATAATTCCACACGCAATCCGTGTGTTCATCGAGATTCACATCGTCCCCACACCAGTTTCACACCAAAGCTATTTAAAATGTGAAAACATTGCCCAAAATCGTGCTCAATTATCGTATCACCAAGAAAATTCAAACCAGGAGCAATTAGATCAAGAATATTGTTAGAACGAATGAACAGGATTCTAAATGGACTTCGCACAATATGATATTAGATTTAGACACTAAAAAAATTTTTGATAAAAAATTTTTTCACACATTTTTCACACCCATATTAATCAAAGTGTGAGTCACGGTGGTATTAAGTCGAAGGATTATTATTTCGACGGGATGGTTAAAATATGAAATGTAAACATTCGGAAAATAGTTGTAATACGAAAATTATCAACCAGAACTGGGAAGAGATTCGCGCTTGTGAGTATGGTATTTCCTGCAATTACGAAGAAATGGAACCAATTAATTTCACCTGATTTTTATATATATTGGCGATCTGCATCACTACGCTGCTTATGCAGCGTTCTCATTTTTATTGTAATAAATTAGAGAAATCTAAGCAAAGTATTCCAATTCAGACTCCTCCTTTTATAAGCCAAAAACAATAATGAGGAGAGAACTAAATGAAAAAAATTTTAAATTTTCTGAAGATAAAAGAACATCCTGCGAAGAAACACATAGACCGAAAGCTCATTTTTAGGATTCGGATCTTTTATGTGGTGGGTATTATCCTGACTGGGCTTATGCTGTATGATGTCCTGGAAGGTATCATAGGCATTGAGCTATCTCTTGGCGGATTTCTCCTGGGGTTATTCCTTGGGTTCATTGCCACTCGCATGTTTATTATTCACTGGCATGAAGAGAGAGCAAAAGTTGTGTCTCGTTTGGATACGATTGGCATTTTTGTAATGTTATTATATGTGGCTTTTTCCATATCAAGAACATGGCTTTTTGGGCATTGGATACACGGTTCTGTCCTCACCGCCTTCACTTATAGTATTCTTGCAGGAATAATGATAGGAAGGATTGTGGGGATGCGCTTGAAAATAAAAAATATACTGTCTGATCAGTTTATTTCTGTTTAAAAAAAAAAGATATTTTTTTTGAAGAGTAGCATTTCCTACCATAAGATTTATTATAATGTGTGTCTATTTAGAAATAAACTTGTCTATTTTTAGACAAACCTAAAATAATTTGAGCATGGAGGTTAAAGAATATGAATAAATTTACAGGAATTATGGTTTTTCTGCTGATACTTGCAATGTCTGCGGGGATCGCTACAAGTGAACAGTCTGTAACGAAACAAATGACGAGTATAAATGGTATGCCTGTACCAGAACAGGCAATTAATTTCAATCTTGAAATTTCTCCCCCTTATATCAATTTCATGCTTCAACCGGGAGAGAACAAAGAAACAACAGTAACTCTCAAGAACAAAGATAAAATCACCGTGAACGTTAAACCCAATACAATATTGGCATCATCCGGTGGTTATAATGTAGATTCCGAATGGATCAAAATCACCCCGGAAAGTGCAGAAATACCCGCGGGAGGCAGCCAGAAATTCACAATTAAAGTCACCGTGCCATTGGAGGCTTCAATAGGCAAATCAGGTGTAAAGATAGCATTTACCGATGAAACAATGCCAACACCTTATCCATCGCCATCCACTAATTATATTCATGCATTACAGGTTTCGCTTGATATCCTGGCTAAGCCAAATATACAAATAATGACAAAAGAGATTCCAAATAAAGGTCGTCAGGGTCCAGAAATTTCTAAAGAAGTTAGTTTGCAGGATACAGGGGGCATAATTACAGGCATCGTGACTTCGTTGAATGGAACGCCAGTTGCGGATGCCAATGTGTACGCACAGGGCCCCGGTTATGGAAATGCCATAACGGATATTAATGGGAATTACATGTTGGGTGGATTGTTGGCCGGGAACTATATTATCAGTGTAAATCCACCTTACGGTAGCAACTTTATAAGCAATTTTACTATAGTTCATGTTTCTCAAAACGAAACAGTAACTTCCAATATTATTCTTCAGACCGGAGGCATAATTACAGGCAGTGTAACCGCTTCGAATGGAACGCCAGTTGCAGATGTTTATATATACGCAAAGGGCCCAGGTTATGGAAGTGCCATGACGGATATTAATGGGAATTACATGATGGGCGGATTAACAGACGGGAATTATATACTAATTGTAAGTCCGCCTTACGGAAGCAACTTTATCAGTAATTCTACTATGATTTATGTTTCTAAGGATGAAAACGTTACTGCCAATATTGTCCTTCAGACCGGAAGCATAATTACAGGCAGTGTAACCGCTTCGAATGGAACGCCAGTTGCAGATGCCTATGTATACGCACAGGGCCCCGGTTATGGAAATGCCATAACGGATATTAATGGGAATTACATGATGGGTGGACTAACGGACGGGAACTATATAATCACTGTAAGTCCGCCTTACGGAAGCAACTATATCAGCAATTCTACAATGATTCATGTTTCCTATCATGAAACTGTCACTGCCAATATTTCTCTTCATACCGGAGGTATAATTACAGGCATAGTAACTACGTCGAACGGAACGCCAGTTGCAGATGCCTATGTATACACACAGGGCCCCGGTTATGGAAATGCCATGACGGACATTAATGGGAATTATATTATTGGCGGGTTAACGGACGGGAACTATATAATCAGTGTAAGTCCACCTTACGGAAGCAACTATATCAGCAATTCTACAATGATTCATGTTTCCCGGGATGAAACAATTACCACCAATATTGTCCTTCAGACCGGAGGCATAATTACAGGCAGTGTAACTGCTTCGAATGGAACGCCAGTTGCAGATGCCAATGTATACGCACAGGGCTCCGGTTATGTAAATGCCATGACGGACATTAATGGGAATTATATGATAGGTGGATTAACAGACGGGAACTATATAATCAGTGTAAGTCCGCCTTACGGAAGCAACTTTATCACTAATTCTACCATGATTCATGTTTCTAAGGATGAAAACATTACTGCCAATATTGTACTTCAGACCGGAAGTATAATTACAGGCATAGTAACTACCTCGAACGGAACGCCAGTTGCAGATGCCTATGTATACGCGCAGGGCTCCGGTTATGGAAGTGCCATGACGGATATTAATGGGAAATATATGATAGGTGGATTAACGGACGGGAACTATATAATAATTGTAAGTCCGCCCTACGGAAGCAACTTTATCAGTAATTCTACCATGATTTATGTTTCTCAGGATGAAAACGTTACTGCCAATATTGTCCTTCAGACCGGAGGCATAATTACAGGCATAGTAACCACGTCGAACGGAACCCCAATTGCAGATGCCTATGTATACGCACAGGGCTCCGGTTATGGTAGTGTCATGACGAATATTAATGGGAAATACATGATGAGCGGGTTAACTGAAGGGAACTATATAATCAGTGTAAGTCCGCCTTACGGAAGCAACTTTATCAGTAATTCTACCATGATTTATGTTTCTCAGAATGAAAACGTTACTGCCAATATTGTCCTTCAGACCGGAGGCATAATTACAGGCAGTGTAACCGCTTCGAATGGAACGCCAGTTGCAAATGCCTATGTTTACGCACAAGGCTTGGGTTATGGAAGTAGTAGTACGGATATTGATGGAAATTACATGATGAGCGGATTAACGGACGGGATCTATATAATAACTGTAAGTCCACCATACGGAAGTAACTTTATCACTAATTCTACCATAATTCAAGTTTCTCAGGACGAGACCGTTACTGCCAATATTGTTCTTCAGACCGGAGGCATAATTACAGGCATAGTAACTACGTCGAATGGAACGCCAGTTGCAAATGCCTATGTTTATACACAAGGCTTGGGTTATTATGGAAGTAGTAGTACGGATATTGATGGGAATTACTTATTGGGCGGATTAACAGACGGGAACTATATAGTCAGTGTAAGTCCGCCATACGGAAGCAACTTGATCATCAATTCTACCATTGTTCATGTTTCTCAGGATGAAACTGTTAATTCCAACATTATCTTGCAGACAGGAGGCATAATTACAGGCATTGTGACTTCGTGGAATGGAACGCCAGTTGCAAATGCTTATGTATACGCGCAAGGTTCAGGTTATGGAAGTAGTTCTACGGATATTTATGGTAATTACTCTGTTGTTGGTTTGCAGGCCGGTAACTATGTAGTTTATGCATATCCGCCATATGGAAGTGACTTAGCATTTAATTCAACAAATGTCACTGTTGAAATTGGAGTAACCAGTATAGCAAATATAATATTGCCTATTATGAATATAATTCCTCCCTCCATACAAAGCGTAGAAATCAGGGGTGAAGTTGCAGAAGGTACATTTTTATGGGATGCATATAATTTTCCGGCATTTTTCTATGACTTCCAGGGCGATGTAAAAACTGAAACTTTAAATGTATCAAATATCAACGGCAGGATTATCCCTCCTGGTCAACTCATTTATTCAACGACTCCTGAGGAAGTTGCCTTTGCCCATTCAAATTTCGGAAAATATCAGGTCATTGGCTTCATGGCTGAGAAGTATTTTGGTGGATATACCTCAAACACCAGTACTCTTGATCCGAATACCAACTTTAGCAATATGAGCACCCTTGCCAATGGACAGCTCCATAAAGTGCTCATCGACGATGATACAAAACGCAGCATATCAGTTGGAGGAACAATAGAGCTAAAAGAGGGTTATGTTCTCAAGGCTACTGATATTGACATAAACGCAAGGACAATTCTCCTGTCCCTCTTAAAGGACGGTAATGAAGTTGATGTGACCCCTCTTATGGCTGATAAAACATATGTTTACACCAAGAACATCAGCGGTGTCGAGAATCTCCCTTTGATCATTGTAAGATTGGATGAGGTATTCCAGGGCACAGAAGTGAAGGTAGCATTCTTAAAAGGATTATTTCAGTTATCTGAAAATTCAACCTCAGTTAAAGTCGGAGATCAATTTGACAAAATGAATATAACAAACGTCACAAGGGACGTAATAACAATGAATAATTATTTGGATATCAGCCTGGACAAGAACACGAATATAGACTTGTTGGGAAATATCAAAGTCAAAGTAGCAGATAATGATAGTCTTAGATTCTATCCTTTTGTTGAAATCACCCAGCCAGGGAAATATGAAGTTAGAGGACCAATGTTCAACGAGTCAACAATGCCTTTGTTAACAGGGCGGACATTCGGAGGCTTCTACTACGATTTAGATTTCGATCTGCAACCAGAATCGTTGAATTTCACACTACCTTTAAGTGATATATCCAACAGGGTGATCGCTAAAAATGAACTTGAATACCGCACAACTAAAGTTCCTGTTGAATTCAAAGCATATGAGATGGAGAAGGTACATGTTGCAGCCGCTGATGGAACAACTTACGATGTTGTAGGATGGCAGGGCGAGAAATGGGTTGCCATCAAAGGTGTTACAAATAAAATAGCCAAACTTGCACTGGAAATGAACACAGAAGACAAGAAGACCCTGACAACAGGTGAAACATGGTCGTTGGGTTCAGGTTATGATATAATAATTAATGCCATTGATGCAAGAACAACTCCAAGACAGGTATGGTTCACTCTCAGGAAGAATGGATCTGTTATCGATGAGCAAATTTGTCAGGCGCCACAAAGTTCCGCAATTGCAGATAAAGAAAAAGCAGTCTGCTATAAGACAAAGACGATACTTGGTGAATCCGATGCGCTATTGTTCATGATTTATGCTGATTCCATATTCTCAGGTGCAATATCTGATATGGTCCAATTCAAATATGCATGGCTCATAGATGAGAGCAGCGCCAAAGAAATCAAGTCGGGGGATAAATTCGAAGTATTTGAAGTAAGATCTGCAACATCTGATTACATCCGGATGACTAACGAGAATACTTTAAACTTGTCCAGAAACACTGAAACAACCCTCATGGGTGAACTTAAATTCAAGGTAGCTGATACTGATAATTTGAGATTTTATCCAAAAATTGATTATATCATAGGTGAAACAGTGCAGCCTGTATTGACTTATTTGACGGTCTCACCGGCATCGCCATTGACATTAGTGGGCAATGTTACGACCTTCGCAGCAGTGCCGAAAGACCAGAATGGCAATGCATTAAATGTAATAGTAACCTGGAGCAGTAGCAATACCAGCGTTGGAATGATCAATAGCACAGGTGAGTTCACAGCAAAAGAAGCAGGAACAACCACAATAACCGCAACAGGTGAAAATGTGAGCACAACTGCGACAGTAACAGTTGCAGCCACGATCACTGAAATTGTGGGAAAATACCTTCCGGCAGGAGAGACTAAGGTAAACCAAACGGCAGGTGTCTCTCTGGCATTGTCGGATTTTGTGAGGGAAAACCTATCACAAACAAGTTTTGCGCAGGTGTTGTTCGCATGGCTTTTCTCCTGAGGAGGTACAAAATGAAACAAATGAAATTAAATTACATCGCGCCTATAACCTTAACATTGCTTGTTTTACTTTCAGTGTTTAGTATAAATGCAATGGCAGCGCCAAGTGCAGGCACAGTGACAAGGTCTTTGAAGGCAAGTGTTGCTCCAGGCGAGAGATTTGTGGTGACAATATCACCAGGTTCAACTCTTGCGACTAATCCGGGCTGGGGAATAGAGGAGATCATTCTGGCAGGATTTACGCTTATCAACACAACAGCTATTGGCAATCAAACGGTTGATGGTAAGCAACAATTCGTCCAGGCAGGAGGCAATTTCACATATACACTTGCTGCTCCGGTATCATCTGGAACTTATCTGATAGACGGAACATTCACGGATGCTGATGTTAACACAGGAAGCATTACAGGAGTCACCAATATCGTGGTAATCACGGCAGCAAGACCGTCATCTGGTAGTAGCAGCAGCGGCGGCACCTATCCCCCAGGTTATGGCGGAGTATCAAAAACAACCACAGTGAAAGGTGGAATTGTTACTACCGCTACGCCAGTGGTTGAGAAAACCGAAATAGCGCAAACAATGAGCACACCGGTCAAACCTGTAGTAACAGAGAAAACAGCAGAAATAGCACAGACAACTGGGCCAACAGATACTTCGATTCCGACAGCGGAAGCCCCAGGGTTTGAATCGGTAAATGCTGTCTTTGCAATAGCAATGCTTGTTGCCCTGTTAAAGAACAATAGATATAGAAGATGATTTGGAAAAAGCTGTAATTTCATCCAGCCTCCTGCGGCTTTGCTGCAGGTTATCCATTTCACTTGAAGATTTTTTGAATGTAAATGCGCAGGATTAAAAATTGGAAAACGGGATAATTTTTAGATCCCAAAACATCGCAAAAGAGTTATCGTCATTTAAATTCATTATCTGATTGATTACTATGAATTCCTGGAGTTTCAAAATTGAAAATGTTGTTTCTACAGTTAAACCGTACTTTCAAAGAAGACATAAAAATCAATAACTGTCGTCACACTTACCCTGAGACCTAACAAAATCTAAATACTTTAAATCAGAAACTCATTCAGCTCCAAACGAGAAAACAATTTTGC
>Ga0172370_10001175_pt1 | contig 40775 bp, 33 predicted proteins | sample LakKiv5m_FD_114538 | JGI IMG/M metagenome (GOLD analysis project Ga0172370, IMG submission 114538) | Freshwater microbial communities from Kabuno Bay, South-Kivu, Congo - kab_022012_11.5m | ecosystem: Environmental > Aquatic > Freshwater > Lake | place: Democratic Republic of the Congo...
GAATTTGCAGACGTTGAGAAATCAATGCCACCAGCAGATCTTTACCACTAAAACCCTGCATATAGTTTTTGGGAGTGAACAAAACCGGTGTAAACTTAACCACCTGTTGGATAGCTTTACTGGCATCTGATACGACTAACACCTGGTAAAAAGGAATTTGAAATGCCTGCCGGAAGATCTGGCCACAGATCTCAGGATAACATTCAACCAATAGAATTCGGTCATGATTTCTTGGCATGGCTAGGATATAAACCCAATTTTTCTTTTTTTTTATTTCCTATCAGCAATTGTAACACTTTATGTAAAGGAAGGTACCCGGTTATGGATGGTCATGTCTGGTGGCGGGATAGGGTAATCTATCAAATTTACCCTCGATCTTTTTCGGACAGCAACAATGACGGACTGGGAGATTTGCCGGGCATTACGAGTCGACTTGACTACCTGGCAAAGCTGGGGATCGATGCCATCTGGCTGTCACCCTTCTATCCAACGCCGGATGCGGATTTTGGATATGACATCAGCGACCATACCCAGGTCGATGCGCGATTTGGAACCTTACAGGATTTCGACCACCTGCTGGAGCAGGCGCATGCCCGTAGAATACGAGTCGTGCTCGATCTGGTATTGAACCACACCTCAGACAAGCATCCCTGGTTCCTCGAGTCCCGCTCTAGTTTGACCAACCCCAAACGGGATTGGTATCTTTGGAGAGAGAAGAAGAATAACTGGCAAGCCGTTTTCGGCGGTTCCGGGTGGACGTTTGACACTCTCACCGGTCAGTATTTCTATCATATGTTCCTGGCGGAACAACCGGATCTCAATTGGCATAACCCTGAAGTACGCAAGGCGCAATTGGATGTAGTCCGTTTCTGGCTTGAGCGCGGCGTGGACGGATTCCGCCTGGATGTTTTTAACGTTTATTTCAAGGATGCAGAATTCAAGGACAACCCTGTCAAGATGGGGGTTCTTCCATTTGACCGGCAAGTCCACTTGCATGATACCAACCAGCCGGAGATGTACCCTTTGTTGGAAGAGCTACGAGGCATCCTGGAAGCCTATCCGGAGCGATATTCAGTTGGTGAGACATTCCTGGCCACACCCATTAAAGCTGCCAGCTATGTTGACGATCATTTATTACACGCTGCCTTTAGTTTTGATTTCACCCAAAGCAATCTTTTTTTTCCATGGAACCCCGGTTGGATCTTAAAACAGGTTCTAAAACGGGAAAATATATTCAAGGATCACCTCTGGCCGACAACCGTCATGAGCAATCACGATCTACCTCGTGCCGCAAGCAGATATTCCGCAAATGAAGAAGATGACCAGACCCGTTTAGCGATGACCCTGTTGATGACCTTAAGGGGTACTCCATTCTTATATTACGGCGAGGAAATAGGCATGCGGGATTTGAAATTAAAACACAGCCAGATCATGGACCCGCCCGGGAAACGGTTCTGGCCTTTTTACAAGGGCCGGGATGGGTGCCGAAGCCCTATGCAATGGGATGAATCCGATCTCTCAGGGTTTTCCGGAGCCAATCCCTGGCTTCCGGTTCATCCTGATCATTACGAGCGTAATGTAACCCGACAGGATCAGGATCCCGATTCGATGCTCAATTTTACGCGTAAATTAATTGACTTGCGCAAAATCCACCGAGCCTTGCGCCAGGGCAATTTTATTTCGCTGCCTTCCAGGAAGCGGCAGGTGCTGACTTATATGCGCCAGGTTCCAGAGGAAACGATCCTAATAGCAATGAATTTCTCAAAGCGAAAGATCAAAGTTTGTTTCGACTTCGATCTAAGCAAGGAGAAATGGAAACCATTGTTACCTGAATCTGGGATAGAACCCAATGAGAATGGGACTCTGGAACTTGCGCCACATATGATCTGCATCCTTATAAAAGGCGATTAAACACATAGGCAATCCCAATGGGTGCCTTATGGTTTTATCACATATCTCCCAGTGGAAGGCGATTGATCATTTTTCAAAATCTGCTTGCCTTTTGGCTTCAAACCATTATACTGATAAGCAGATATGGATATCTTTTCTGCTCACGCCTTCATCCCGGGGAATTATCCCGCCAAACCTGAACCTTTGGGACGTTTCCTGCCTGTGATCCCGACCGGTGTCGTTCAGAAATATTTAGCTGAGGCAAATATTCCAGAAGGGGCTTATATCCTGGATCCATTCGGAGCATCCACCCGATTCATCATGGAAATGGCACGGTCCGGTTACCGTGTGTTGGCAGCAATCAATAATCCCATTACCCGGTTCATGATGGAAATCGAATCTGACCCACCAACGCAGGCTGATCTGCAATCTGCCCTTTCTGAATTGGCTTCAAGCCGAAAAGGGGAGGAGCGTCTGGAAACCCACCTGCAATCGTTATACCTGACAAACTGTCCGCATTGCCAAAGCAGCATCCCTGCCCAGGCGTTTACCTGGGAACGCAATGCGGCATTTCCTTCCACCCGCATTTTGCATTGTACCGAGTGTGGTATTGAGGGTGAATTTGAAACGACTCCTGAAGATCACAAAATAATCTCACGATTAACCAATACAAAGTCGCTTCATGAAGCGCGAGCCCTGGAAAGGGTGGCTGCAATTGGAGATCCTGACCGCAAATTTGCGCAAGAAGCGCTTGAATATTACCTGCCGCGAGCCATTTATGGGCTGATCACCATCATAAATAAACTGGATGGGTTGTCGATCACTCCCCGTCAACACCGCGACCTGACAGCCCTGTTGTTGACGGTATGCGATGAAACCAACACGCTGTGGGCATACCCAACGGAGCGTCCACGCCCGCGTCAGCTGGTCATTCCCCCACGATTTCGGGAAATTAACATCTGGCTGGCCCTTGAAAAAAGTGTGGAAACCTGGGCTTCCTCTGAAAAGGATTCCACCATCAGCATCTGGCCGACCCTGCCAACTGACCACTCATCCATCTGCATTTTTGAAGGCACCCAACGTGAACTGGTGAACCACCTGGAATCCATACCTGTCCAGGCTGTCGTTTCGGTACTGCCACGACCCAACCAGGCATTTTGGAGTCTCTCTGCTTTGTGGGCAGGCTGGTTATGGGGTCGCGAGGCAGTGGCTCCATTCAAAGGCGTTTTACGCAGACAACGCTATGATTGGAACTGGCATGCAACTGCGATGTATGCTGCCTTCAAAAATCTTTACCCCCATCTATCCATAATAGCACCTGTTTTCACCCTGCTGCCAGAGCCCGAACCTTCTTTTCTATCTGCCGCTTTACTTGCAGCAAGTTCTTCCGGTTTCAATTTGCAAGCCATTGCCCTGCGAAGTACGGATGACCCAGTGCAAATTCACTGGCAGAAACGTGCTTTTTTACATAAGGAAACTACCCAGATCGAAGCATCCAGTTTACAACAGGCACTGAAGAAATATCTTGAAAAACGCGGCGAACCGGTGTCCTACCTGACACTCCATGCAGCCTGTCTTGCGCACATGGCTGAGATCCATTGCCTGAACTGGCAAGGGGATGCCCTGGTTAAATTACACGCTCCCATCCAGGAAGTCCTGAATAATGGACAGTTCAACAGATATGGCGGCTCATTGCACAGCCTCGAGATCGGCTTATGGGGGTTGGGAACTCATTCCTTTGGCATATCGCCGTTGGCTGACGAAGTTGAAATCGAGGTGGTACAAATCCTGACGCACAACCCTGGGGCATCCCAGGAGGAAATTGAGGTATCAATCAACCAAAAATATCCCGGGTTATATACGCCACAGCTCAACCTTGTTAGCAATGTGCTCACTTCATATGCCATTCAAACCGACAATGGATGGGTCCTGCGCCCCGAAGATTCTGCAAAACTACGCAAAAAAGACTTAAAAAACATGACCAGCCTTCTGGAAACCTTGGGGAAAAGATTAGGATATCAGGTGGCCCATTCAGAAAACAATTATCAAGCCATCCTGTGGCTTGATAATGGATCGGTAATATATTCCTATCATATTAAAGCATCCGCTGTAATCGGGAAACTGATCACGCAAGGGGCAGCTTCGAAAGTCGTTTGCTGTTTAGTGATACCGGGTGGGCGAGCTGGTTTACTGTCCTATAAACTAGACCGTAATCCAGCCCTAAAATCATTTGCTCAAAAATGGCAAATACTCAAATACCGCCAGATAAGATCGTTGGCTGAAGATAAAACACTCACCCGCCAGGACTGGATAGATAAAATGGGTTCTGATCCCATCACCCAGCCCGAACAAATGCGATTGTTATAAGGAGTTTCGCTAAATGGTGGGGCTCAGCCCTTAATTTCCTAGTTGGATGAAAGACCCATATTCCACCCAACATCTTATTTTCTATTTGTTTTCTTAGAACCACATAGAATAAAGAGTTCTAACTTGTAAGAAAATGATGAGGCAGCCAACAACGATCATTATGACCTTTGCGGACAATTTCCTGGTTAATAAAGCCCCCAGGGGGGCAGCGCAAATACCACCAATGATCAAACCTAAAATGATCTTCCAATTGGTCAATCCAATGGTTGCAATAAAAACAATCGATTCTGTAACTGTAACAAAAAACTCGGAAAAATTCACAGATCCAATAGTCTTCCTGGGTGAATGCCCGGTGGAAATTAATGTTGAAGTGACAACCGGACCCCAACCTCCACCACCAATGGCATCACAAGACCCACCTACAAGACCCAATCCCACCAACAGACCTGTTCTTGGCTGCTTTTCTTTCTCATCTGAAATTGTGAAAGCTTTGTAAAGAATCCGTATACCCATTAATAACAGGTAGATGGAAATATAAGGCTTAATTAGCTCACCATCGATACTGACCAGGATATAAGCTCCAATGGCCCCACCTATCATCCCCGGAATTAACAGGCTTAGGACCATTTTCTTATCGATATTTCCCAACTTTAAGTGCGACAGACCAGAAACAAAGGTAGTCACAACCTCAGAAGCATGAACACTTGCACTGGCAGCTGCAGGGGGAAGTCCAAGATTTAGAAGAAAGCTATTGGCTGATACCCCATACGCCATTCCCAAGCTACCATCAATTAATTGCGCGATAAACCCAACCAGAACAAACAGAAGAATATTCATGTCCATGAAATATCATCCTTGTATTCTTAATGATCCAGTCTGACTTACATTCTCAATTATGATCCACACCAGGGGTAGATCCTCTTCCTTCAGGTGATCATTTTCAATGCAAAAAACTCCGGTCCTTCAGAAAATCTATGATCATGCGGGCATTTTCTTCAGGCGTGGTTTCAACAGTGCTCAGGATAAGCTCAGGATTGACCGGTTCTTCATAGGGATCGTCAATCCCTGTGAAACCCTTCAATTCACCCCGTCGGGCTTTTGCATAAAGACCCTTGATGTCACGCTGCTCGCAGATCTCCAGGGGGGTATTGACCCAGATCTCAATGAATTGATCAGCTCCTGCCATCTTGCGGGCCTCGTTACGGGTGGATTGATATGGACTAATAGCAGCACAAATAACTGTCCCGTTGTGGCGAGTGATCTCACCTGCTACAAAACCTATGCGCAATATATTCGTATCGCGGTCCTCCTTGCTGAAACCCAACCCCTTGGAAAGATGGGTACGAACAACATCGCCATCCAAAACCGTGGCCTGGCGGCCGTACTCCATCAACATCGGAACAAGTGCTTCAGCTATGGTCGATTTTCCACATCCGCTCAAACCGGTAAACCAGAGGCAGATGCCCTGCTTATTCTTTGGGGGATGCACCTCGGCTAGAATCTCGGCTGTCTCTTTTCTTGTAAACCATTCGGGTAACAACCTGCCCTTGGCAAGATAATCATCGCGCACCTGCGTCCCAGAAATATTGGCCACTTTGGCATCCTGAGGAATATTATCTTCTTCTACATAAACTTCATCATCCGGAAGATAAACAAGCATCTTAAATGGCACCATCCTGACACCTATCTCTGTTTCGTATTGGCTCATCATATCCTGAGCTTCATAAGGACCATAGAATGGCTTACCAGTGCTATCATTTCCAGGACCAGCGTGATCACGACCAACGATGAAGTGGTTGGCACCATAATTCCGGCGTACAATGGCATGCCAGACCGCCTCTCGGGGACCAGCCATGCGCATCGCCAACGGCAGCAAACTTAGAACAGTGCGCTCCTTATCGTAATAATTATCATACAATGCTTTATATACACGAACGCGAGTGTAATGATCCACGTCACCAGGCTTTGTTAAGCCCACTACAGGATGGATCAATAAACTTCCACCGATCTCTTCAGCAGCGCGCTTGGTGAGTTCTTCATGGATGCGGTGCATTGGATTGCGGGTCTGAAAAGCCACGACATTTGCATGACCTTTGGCTTCCAACAATGCCCTCACCTGGGCCGGGGTATGACGGATGTCCACAAAATCATAATAGGTGGGCATATTAAGGATTTTGAGTTCACCCGAGATACAGAGATCCCCCCAGCGGTCCATCTCAGAAACCATAGGATGACGATTATCCGTGGTACCCAGTACCAGGCGGGCTTCACGCTGGGTATCCCAGGTAAAAATCTCTTCCATGCGCATGACCGCAATCAAATAATTGCGGGAATCACGCAATGCCACCCATTCTGCATGAGTGGGAAGATCTGCCTTATTTACGGTCAGTGTAATGGGAATTGGAAATAGAGTGCCATTTTCCAGTCGCATCTCGGTAAGAACACGTTGATAATCACGATTGCCCATGAAACGATCCAGGGGAGAAAACCCACCACTGGCAAGCAATTCCAAGTCGTGTAAAGATCTGGCAGATAATTGAATGGAAGGGTAATGATTTGCCTGTTGGACGAGTTCCTGACGCATTTCACCCGTTTGGAGCAAATCGACCAGGTTTCCACCATAAGGGGACACCAGGACGTCTTCTAAATTATTCATTGTGGGAAATCTCCTTGTTATTAATATCACGAGTATTATTATACACGTGTAGGAACAATTCATTAAAAATAACGACGAACTCAATCAAAATATCTTATTTACACCGACATTTAGCTCATCCACCCGTGGTACAAGTGTGAGGTCTGGTGCGAATGAAATTGGATTGAACAAATTTTGAAGAAAAATCAGAAACTACAACATCAGGTTTCGTTATTCTGGAGGATTTGAGTATATTATTCGAAATATTTTCTACTCAGCTACCCTCACAAATACCATCCAAGAATTGCAACTTTTTAACTACCGCTTGAATTATTGGTGGTCACAATTCATTTACATGTGAACATGAAAAGGCAGGATTCCTCCTGAAACACAGCGGACGTGCCTTAGGAGGAATCCCGTCAGTGGATTGGAAAGCAGACTTTATGAATGACTACAATTTCCGACTGGAAATCCCCTGCGGGGACCTGCGGGAATCCCACCATACTTAAGAGATATGCATTTATTTCAGCATGTTTCGCAAAACTGTTTGCAGGATGCCACCATTGCGATAGTACTCAACTTCAACTGGTGTATTTAGAAGCAACCTGGCTTTAAATTCGATGGTTTGACCTTTTGCTTTCGATGCTGTTACTGATACCTTACTCTGCGGGAGCATGTTGTCATTCAATCCTGAGATGCTGAATATTTCTTCACCCGACAATCCCAACGATTCGGCATTCTGCCCGTCTTCAAACTGGAGCGGTAAAACACCCATCCCAACCAGGTTGGAGCGGTGAATGCGCTCGAATGATTCAGCGATGACAGCTTTTATTCCCAATAAGAGAGTACCTTTAGCAGCCCAATCCCGGCTGGAACCCGTACCATATTCTTTACCTGCCAACACGATCGTCGGTACTCCTCGGGCAGCATATTTCATGGCCGCTTCATAGATGCTGGTGTCTTCTTCCGGGTCGCCAAAATAATGTGTCATCCCGCCTTCAACACCAGGAACCAACTGGTTCTTTAATCTTATATTTGCAAATGTGCCGCGAGTCATGATACGATCATTGCCCCGACGGGAACCATACGAATTGAAATCACGTATGGCCACACCCTGTTCCTGGAGGTATTTTCCTGCCGGGCTGTTGCTGGAGATGTTACCTGCCGGAGAGATATGGTCCGTGGTGATCGAATCGCGCAACAAAGCCAGGACACGCGCACCCTTTATATCGGTGACATAGGGAATCTCCAAGCCCAGGTCCTGGAAAAATGGGGGATTCTGGATATAGGTGGAGGCATCATTCCAGGCATACAAATCCCCGGCAGTGACCTTGACATCTTTCCACATATTACTGCCTTCAAAAACATCATTGTATTTTTGAACAAACATTCGGGAATTTACTTTTGTGATGACATTATCCAGAACCTCCAGGGAGGTTGGCCAAATATCTTTGAGAAATACCGGCCTGCCATCTTTTCCAATCCCAAGCGGTTCGGTCTGCAGATCAATATCGACTGTACCCGCCAGCGCATAAGCAACGACCAAAGGAGGTGAAGCCAGATAATTGGCCTTGACCTGGGGATGAACGCGACCTTCAAAATTACGGTTACCTGATATCACCGCAGCAGTTACGATATCCTCCTTACCAATGGCTTTGGCGACTTCACCAGGCAGGGGTCCGGAGTTACCAATACAGGTCGTGCAACCATACCCAACCAAGTTAAAACCAAGTCTAGCAAGAGATTCGAGCAATTTCGCATTTCTTAAATATTCCGTTACCACGAGTGAACCAGGGGCAAGGCTTGTTTTAACCTGTGGTTTAACTGTAAGACCCAGCTCGAGGGCTTTCTTCGCTACCAAGCCTGCAGCGATCATTACGGACGGGTTGGAAGTGTTAGTGCATGATGTGATTGCTGCAATCACAACTGTCCCATGACCGATGGCATATGAGTCACCATTTGTACCTACAGTGGCTTTACGGTCAAGTTCTTCCGGTTCTAACCCAAATCCGCGTTCCTTGACCGGAGCCGTTAAGGCATTCTGAAAAGTCATCTTCATCTCAGAAAGGTTCACCCGGTCTTGTGGTCTTTTTGGTCCAGCCAAACTGGGTTGAACTGATCCGAGATCCAATTCCAAGGTATCGGTATATTCCGGGTCCGGGCTGTTTTCATTCAGGAAAAGATCCTGGACATCACAATAGGTCTCGGTAATTCTGATCAATTTTTCAGAGCGACCGGTCAAGCGCATGTAATTCAGAGTTTCCTTGTCGACCGGAAAGAATCCCATGGTGGCACCATATTCAGGCGCCATGTTGGCAATGGTGGCTCGATCTGTGAGGGCTAGCGATTTCATTCCAGGACCATAGAACTCGACAAATTTACCAACCACCCCTTTGGCACGCAGCATCTGCGTAATGGTGAGTACCAGGTCTGTGGCTGTTATGCCATCCATTAAGCGACCATGCAGTTTAAAGCCGATCACATCAGGCAGGAGCATATCCATGGGTTGACCGAGCATGACCGCTTCAGCTTCGATGCCACCTACACCCCAACCAACCACACCCAAGCCATTTATCATGGTGGTGTGGGAATCCGTTCCCACAAGTGTGTCGGGATAAAGGATGGTTTCCCTGCCTTCCTTTTTTAACAGGACGACCTTTGCCAGATATTCCAGATTGACCTGGTGAATGATTCCCGTGGCTGGAGGCACCACGCGAAAATTATCAAAGGCTTTTTGTCCCCACTTGAGAAATTCGTAGCGTTCAAGATTTCGTTGAAATTCCATTTCGGTGTTGCGCTGCATGGAATCACCTGTTGCAAAAAAATCAACCTGAATGGAGTGGTCGATCACCAGATCGACCGGAACAACCGGGTTGACTTTCCTGGGATCACCCCCCAAGCGTGCGATTGCCGAGCGCATGGCAGCCAGATCCACAACAGCCGGAACACCGGTAAAATCCTGCATTACAACACGAGCTGGAAGGAATGGGATCCCATGGCGATCCGGATCGACAGGCTTCCATGCTGCAATCTTTCTTACATCTTCCTGCGTAATATTATGGTCATTACACTGCCGCAAAGCAGCCTCGAGCATGACGCGGATCGAGTAGGGCAAACGTTGAATTTTAGTCAACCCAGCTTTTTCGAGGGCATCTAGGCGATAAATTGAAAATCTACCTTGCCTTGTGGTCAATGGTGCACGGGAATTGAAATAATCTTCTGCCATTTTAACTCCATATTTTCTATGACATATTTTTCTTGTTGTGAAACTTCTTAAATGATCCTGAAATTTGCATTTTTCAAAATCATATTAATCTTTGATAAAGCCCTAACCAATCAGAAGTTCTATCAAACCAAATAATTCGAACAAGCAATTATCAGATATTGACAAAAATTCCCTGACAGGTGTCAGTACGCTGGAGGCGAAGAAACAGGGAGCCACCTTGATCCTTCCCAGTCAGGAATAGAGCTCTTGCGTAATCTTATTAATCAAACCCAGACGCAGGTCCGCAGGGAGGAAAGACCCCCGGGCTGCAACCAGGATTCGCTCTTTTAGAACCGTCAGGTTCATACCGATTGTTTCACAAGCCAATTGGCATTCATTGCCCAATGTGATCTGTGAAATGCTTAGATCATCCGTATTCAAAGTAATGTTCAGACCAGTGCCTATCATCTTCATGAGAGGATGATCTTCCAATAAAGCCACCACACCAGTATGCATATTACTGGTGAGGCATACTTCAAAGACAACCTGGCTATCACGAGCTAAAGAAACAACTTCTGCATCTTCCATGATTCGAACTCCATGCCCTATACGCTCAGCACCTAGAACCTCCAACCCTTGCCGAACGTTAGCGACACCCGCCCACTCCCCGGCATGGATCGAGGTATGCAAACCAGATTCACGCGCTTCACGAAAGATGCCTAAAAATTCAGAGGCTTCAAATTCAGCTTTATTACCAGCAAGATCCATACCTACTATATTTCTCTTGAGCGGGTCAGCAACCAACCAGGCCTCCTTCACAGCAAGTTCCACACTACCATGGCGATTACACTTACCAGCAAACGCACCTGCACATTGAAATCCTGCGCAGCATTTTCGGCACTCTCACATACACAATCAATTACCTCCCCCAACGGGAAACGCTCGGCACGACTGAGTGCAATGGGCGTAAAACGAAGTTCCAAATAGCGGAAATTATCCTGAGAGGCATCTTCAATGGCCTCGCGCGTGATTCGATGGATGATATCGGAAGAGCGATAGAATAATCGCAGGATCGCAAATCTTGTCAGAAAATTCTGAAATGTGTAGGGTTCTCCAGTATGAACCTGAACAAGATTTCCCAACGGACCAGTATGTAAAGGAACAGTCATTCGAGCGGCACGCGCCACTTCCACAATTTTTTTGTTAAGCGCAGTGAACCTTACAGGTGACGATGCAACTCCACCTTGGGAATTGCGTTGTATCGCAGATGCTCTGAAATCATGGTCAAATCAATGACGGCGCCGTTTTTTCTTCCTGGGGACATCTGCAACCTTACTTTCTGACGAGGTTTCGCTATTGATCTCAGGTTGTGAAGCGCTTTGAATACGAGGAGTATACAAGAAGATACGGCTAATCACAGCAGAACGAATATCTCCCAAAAGACTTTGGAATAGCTGGGAAGCCTGTCCTTTATATTGTACCAGCGGATCCCGCTGAGCATATGCTTCCAGACCGATCGCAATCCGCAAGGATTCGACCTTTGTAAGGTAATCCACCCACAACTCTGTTATGGCGCCTAACAATACCTGGCGATAAATCTGGGTCTGGGTACGCTTCCCCAATTCAAGCACTACAGCCAGGCGATCGTCTTCGTTCAGCTCCGGCAAGGGCAGGTTCAGATGATCTTCAGGTATGTCGCCACCATTGGGCAGGGAAACCACGGCTGCAATTTGAGGTAAGTCCACCAACCTGGGAATATTGTTCATATTCTGGGTCAGACGCGCCCAATCGGTTTCACCCCAGGTGCGGCGGATGACATCCCTGGCTTGTTCAAGATGCCCTAAGACCTCGTCCATGACTTCATCCGGTTCAATTTCTGCCAATAATTTAGCAGCCAGATAAATAATACTAAACCGGACTGTGACCTGCTGTACCTGACGATGGGTTTTATTATCAAAGATAGTCTTACGCCCCTGTGCGATCGAATTTAAGAGGCGAATCCGGCTGCCATCGTCCCAGGTTTCAGATCGCTGAAGGATGGTCTCCAGATCCCGTACCACCTGGCCATTCTGTCCAACCAAGGCATCCATACGTTTTTCAAGAACAGCCTGGACAGCCTGCATTACCTGGTAGACAATCTCATCCCAATCCTGCCCCTGCAAGCCGGATCTATCCAGTTCCAGTGGTTCAGCCAGGCGATTTTCAATCGCTCCAAGGAAACGGGTTATGGTGATCCCTGTTATAAAGTTAGCCACCTGATCCAGGATCGTTTCCTGAAGCTCACGTGGATCTTCTGCCAGGGTGCGCATTTGTTCAGAAGTCAACCGGATTGGCATTCGCGCCAACCCCGAGATCTCATCCAACATTTCCTGGGCACGGCGAGGTGTTTCTTCATTATTTTCACCAGTAGCTTCGAAAAACGTATCCAAGATTTCGGTACGCTCATTAACCTGTTTTTCCAGACTCTCTCCAGTTCGGTCTGCCAGATCCCTTGTGGCAATTAAAATATGTTCATGCTCGAGCTCGATGGCTTTCCTGGCCATTTCCAACACAGAAACCCGCAAATCCTGTCCGGAGTGTTCGAGTTCATCCAATAATAAACGATAAGAAAATGTCGGGTATATTCCGTCCGGGGATGTAATGAAAGGCTGGATTTGATCCAACCAGGCCAATAAACGCCAGGGTCCTTCATCGTCCTGGAAAGCTGGTGGGACCCGGTGTTGAATTTCACTCACCAACAATTCATTTACATCGTCTGAGAGATCTTCCTTCTCAAAGACGCGGTCTCGCTGGGAATAAATGCGCATTCGTTGGGTATTTAGGACATCATCATATTCCAACAAGTGCTTGCGGACATCAAAGTTCGCACCTTCGACCCTGTTCTGGGACTGCTCGATAATACCGGTCACCATCCGGTGTTCAAGCGGATAAGCGTCATCAATATGCAAACGTTCCATCATGTTCTTAACCTGCTCGCCGCCGAACATTCTCATAAGATCATCTTCGAGGGAGAGATAGAAGCGCGAAGAACCAGGATCGCCCTGACGGGCAGCACGACCCCGCAATTGGTTATCTATACGGCGCGATTCATGACGCTCGGAACCAATGACATGCAACCCACCGAGGGAACGAACTTTTTCCATATCTTCGAAATATTGCAGGAAATACTTTATCTCTGTTTCATAGATGCCGAAGGAGGCGGGATCGAGCATGAGCAATTTCTGTCGTCTTTCTTCCAGCGACATTTCGTAGGGTTCATCATAACCAGCCTTGCGCAAGACACGGTTGACGATCATCAATATCTCTTCGGCGATCTCCCCTCCGAGTTTAATGTCGACACCACGACCTGCCATATTGGTGGCAATGGTCACCGATCCGAACGCACCGGCACCAGCGATCACCTGGCTTTCCTCGGTATGCTTGCGGGCATTCAGAACCTGGTGGGAGACGCCACCTTGAATAACTGCCTTCAGACGCGGCTCATCAGTGGGCGATAATCCCATGAACTCGATCAAAAGGTTTATATTGGCGGTCTCTTCAAGATTCAAGGAAAGCCCCAGGTCGCGGTACAAAGCGCGCAGATCATTGGGCTGAATCTTTTCGAGGGGCTTGTTAAACTCTGCAAGTTCGGCGATCAAACGACCGTCTTCAACACGATCATTGGCTTTGAGCCAGGAATGTCTGCCGAGATAGACCTGCAAGAGACGGCGAACCGGATCAGCGCGAAGACGGTTAGAGAGGCGATCTGAGCCTTCCACAGAGGTAGTACCAACCAGCAAAGGGCGCCCCTGGATATGAAAAGAGATTATCTCATGCACGATGGAACGAAGTTTGGCTTCGGAAGTCCGGTAGATTACATCCGGGTAATCCTTGCGCTTCCAGAATACCGGCATGGATTCTGGATCATCTGAGCGGGCATAACAGGTGTACTTGTAGTTATATTCATCCTGGGCGTGAACTTCGACCAGATCGGTACTGGCATTGGCAACCTGGTATTCAAGGTTGGTTGGAATCGGGAGAACTTCGAGCTTGTAGATCTCGGAAAATTCCTCTGCTTCGGTCAAGGCTGTACCTGTCATGCCAGAAAGTTTCTTGTACATGCGAAAATAATTTTGCAATGTAATGGTGGCATAAGTGATATTTTCCGGTTCGACTCTGACACCTTCCTTGGCTTCGACCGCTTGATGCAGACCATCCGACCAGCGGCGACCCGGCATAAGCCGCCCGGTAAACTCATCAACGATGATGACCTTACCTCCCTGAACCAGGTAATCCTTGTTTCGATGAAAAAGGAACTGGGCACGCAAGGCTTGCTCTAGGTAACCAAGAAGGCGGGCTTGTTCGGGAGTGACCTCTTCCGGGCGTTCCGGGTCCCGCAAGGGTTGACCGAGCAGCTGCTCTACATGGACCGTACCGATCTCAGTCAAGGAGATGCTGCGATCCTTCTCGCTGACCTCGTAATCTTCAATTTTTAATTGACGCACCAATTGGGCCATGCGCCCATACCATTCCACGTCCCCCGAGGCAGGGCCAGAAATGATGAGCGGTGTGCGGGCTTCATCGATCAAGACATTATCGACTTCATCGACAATGGCATAATGGTGCCCCCGCTGGACCCGGTCCGCCATGTTCATTGTCATGTTATCGCGCAGGTAATCGAATCCGAATTCGCTGTTGGTGCCATAAACGACATCGGCATCATAAGCCAGTTTTCGATCCACCAGCCGTAACTTGTCCTGATCTTCCCTGGCGGATCCACGATCGGGATCATAAAGGAAGGCTTTCTTGCCATTCTCTGTGGCAGAAGCCATCTGTAATATGCCGACACTAAGCCCAAGGAAGTGATAGACCTGTGCCATCCAGCGCGCATCGCGGCGTGCCAGGTAATCATTGACCGTGATGAGGTGAACGCCTTTCCCTGTGAGCGCATTCAAATAAACCGGAAGCGTTGCTACGAGAGTTTTACCTTCACCAGTGCGCATTTCGGCGATCTGACCACGGTGAAGTACGGTTGCACCTATCAACTGTACATCGTACGGGCGCTGACCAAGGGTGCGCTTACTGGCTTCGCGAACTGTCGCGAAAGCATCCAGCAGGATCTCATCGAGAACATCAGCCTGAGCCTGGATGATTTCATTTTCGTCTTCGAGACCGACCAACGCTTTAGCAATACGTTCTTTAAATTCAACTGTCTTATGCTGGAGTTCAGAATCGCTGAGAGCTTCATATTCAGCTTCCATCGCATTGATCCGGGCAACCATTTCACCCAATTTTTCGATCTCTTTTTTGTTGGGGTCTCCCCCGAATAATTTTACAAATTTTCTTAACATGATTACCCTTTCGAGTTGAGATTATAGCATAAGGCATATTTTAAGCATCTTAGTATTTTATTAATATTAAAGTAAATTCCTCCAGTAAGGAAATCCTGGAGGAAAAGCGAAATAAAAAAAAGTAGATCAAAAGAAGCAAAATAATGGGTCAAGCAGCCTACCTCATAACACAATATCATACTAAATATCCAAACATTGACACCGCAAAGAATTAGAATGATTGATTATTAGTAAATTTCATGATCGCCTGTCTTCTCAAAACCCTTATCGAAGACCCAGAGTCCATATAATCCGATTTGAACGATAGCCCAAAAAGGCACAACATGGGATCGAGATAATGAATAAGATCATGAAAGTTGACCAGATCCATTTTGTTTCTTGGAAAAAAGTTTTGTTTCGAGAATCCAAAGGAGAACCACACGCATTGCAGATTCCAGCCCCGATGAAATTCTCAGCAGAGCAATTCAGGCAATTCATCTTTTATTCCTTTCATATTAAGACTGTAAAGACTGAAACCTCCTATTATAAGTATTCCATAGACGAAATTCCGAAGGATTTCGACCAATTATTTTCCATGATTAAAATTGGTTCAGATTTGATCAAAATCGTTTAAACTATAGATATGATCGAGATTGGAAAAAAAATACTTCAATTTATAAACGAACTACTCCATCAAAATCAGCTGACGGGCAAGTTATATCTTGCCAATCTATTTCATAAAAGGAGACCCACATGTCAAATTCACAAACCCGTTTAATTTCGTCTGCAGTAGGGCTGCTCGCAGGTTCCATCCTTTGCACAACGGATAATGTAAATATTAACGTGGGTCTGGCAATATTGATCATCAGCGCGGTATTATTTACAGTTGAGTACTTTCGTCTTCAAAAACCATGATCAAGGTGAATAGAAATGACTGAAAAGCAAACCAGGACAGAAGAATTTACATTCAATGGCGAAGAATTATTGGCACGGATCAAAGGCCTCGTCCGCCAGGGAAATATCCAGCGAATAATCATCAAGAATAAAGAAGGTAATATCCTCATGGAGATCCCATTGACGATTGGAGTCGTTGGCGCAGTTTTGGCACCCACACTGGTAGCCATCGGTGCAGTCGCAGCCCTTCTAAGTGAGGTAACAGTGGTCGTGGAAAAGACATTGGAGTGACACGTTTAACAACGAGAAAACTAAATTCTGAATGATTTTCCAGCCAAGGTCATATCCGTTGGAGCTCTTTTAATAATTACAAGGACATGCACATAAGGTGATCCTGTTCGATTGCAATCTACTGGCAGAACCTTCAGAATAAATGGTAGGGTATTCCCCCAATCAATTTATTAAAGAAGAGGTTTCTATATGAAGTCGTATCGTAAAGAGATTATTGTGAACATTCCCGCCCGACGCGGTTTTCTAAATCTCACTTCACAAGTGAAATCCTGCCTGCAAGAGAGCGGTATCAAGGAGGGTTTTTGCCTGGTGAACCCGATGCATATCACCGCATCGATATTCATCAATGATAATGAAAGCGGTCTACACCACGACTATGATGCCTGACTGGAAGAACTTGCTCCCCATGCACCTACCAGTCAATACTGGCATAATCGAACTGGCGAGGATAATGCTGATGCACATTTGAAGCGACAAGTGCTCGGGCGCGAGGTTGTCGTGGCTATCACAAATGGCCGGCTGGATTTTGGCACCTGGGAGCAGATCTTCTATGCTGAGTTTGACGGAATGCGCCCAAAAAGGGTACTGGTCAAGATCATCGGGGAATAATATCTATTTTGTGGCTGAAGTAGCTATTTTTGGTCAGCAAGACTTAACTTCGGAGGCTGGCTCGAACTGGTTCTAATTGTCCAGATCCCGCTATGATAAAGTTCTTTGAGTAAAACTTGTTTGAGGGGAATTTATCAGGGAATTTATCAGTTGACTTGAAAGAAGTGGAGTTTTATACTTACTCAATTATCATCCGCTCAAGGAAATAATTTGAAAGAAAAGATTTTAATCGAAGATGATGACCATGATACTTTGCGCATGGTGGGGTTAATACTACAACGCAGTGGATATGAGATTCTGGCTGCCTCGGATGGAATGAACGCCTTCGCTCAAGCAGAAGCACAGTGCCCTGATCTTATCCTTTTGGATGTCATGATGCCGAATATGGATGGTTATGAAGTTGCCAGAAAAATAAGATCCAATCCAAACACATCCAATATTCCCATCATAATTCTGTCTGCAAAAACGCAACTCGACGACAAAGTAGCTGGTTTTGAATCAGGTGCAGATGATTACCTCACCAAACCCACGCTCCCGACAGAATTATTGACCCATGTAAAATCGCTCCTGGCTCGTTCCACACGAACCGTAAAAACGCCATCCTCCCATAATACTGAAAACCGTGGCTACACAATTGGTGTACTGGCGGCACGCTGCGGACTTGGAGTCACGACCACAACTGTCAATCTCGGATGCGCAATGTTGATGAGTTCCAAAATGGATGTGATTGTTGCTGAATTACGTCCCGGGTTTGGCACCCTCGCAGCTGACCTGGGTTTTGAAGAATCATTTGCCGCCTCTGATCTCCTCAAAATGGAGCCTAGCGCCATTACAAGGGAGATGATCGAGGAACGCCTGATGCATCATGAGAATGGATTAAAACTAATACTGGCTTCCAGCCAACCCAACAACGCGACCTTGGTAAAAGCAATTGCCCAATTTGAAACCCTTGTGGATAAATTGAGATACCTGGCACCTTATGTGATATTAGATCTTGGAGCAGGGTTGCCGGAATTAACCCAAAAATTGGTTAAACTGTGTAATCACTTGATCGTCGTGATCGAACCGATCCCCAATTCGATCATACATGCCAAATCCTTGCTAAACAACCTGGAAGAATTGGGGTTTTATAAGAAGAGAATCTCACCAATCATTGTTAATCGAATTCGTTCCGAAACCCAAATGAACTATACTTATGTTCAGGAGAGATTGGAATATCAGATACCCGTCATGATCATGCCTTCTCCCGAGGAAATATTTCAGGCTAATCGCAAACAAACCACCGCGGTAGCTCTAAATCCAAATTCACCTATGACACAGCAATTTAAGAAACTTGCCGACCTGCTGATTGAGGCTTCGACATAGAAACAATGAGCGATTTCTCCCAAAGTGTCCTAGAATCGATCAAATTTGCAGGGGAATTGATCTGCAAATCCAAGCGCAGCATAATCCTGACCGGTGCCGGGATCTCAACACCTTCTGGGATCCCGGATTTTCGCTCGGAAGGCACCGGTTTATGGTCATATGATGAACCTCTCGAAGTTGCTTCTTTAACGACCTTCCGATACCAACCGGAACGTTTTTTTGAGTGGATGCGCCCGCTGATAAGTTGTATCCTCAATGCCAGACCTAATGCCGCCCATCATGCCCTGGCCCTACTGGAGCATGCTGGATTCATTAAATCCATCATCACACAAAACATAGACAACCTGCATCAGAAGGCCGGATCGGTCAATGTCCATGAGACCCACGGCACTCTGCAAAGTATGTCGTGTACCTGTTGCTTTAAACGGACATCCAGCGCCCCATTTATTCAACCATTGGTAGATCATGGGAAACTTCCCTGTTGCCCAGATTGTGGAGGATTATTAAAACCGAATGTGATCCTGTTTGGCGAACAAATGCCTCATTCCGCCTGGAGAATTGCACAGGAAGAGGCCAGAACTTGTGACTTGATGCTGGTGGCTGGTTCCTCCCTGGAAGTGCTGCCGGTGGCAAATCTGCCTATGCAAGCACTGGATAGAGGTGCTCATCTAATTATCATCAACCAGACACCCACCTACCTGGGGGTGCGTGCGGATGTACTTATCACGGAAGATGTTGCCAGTGTAATTCCAGCAATTGCGAAGAAAGTACTAAATGAACAATAACAAAAAACTTCTTGAAGGGTATCGTGCCTTGATCGATATTGCCCATGATCTGACCTCCACCCTGGACCTGGATCTATTGTTAGGTCGGATCATCAATTCTGCAGTCAAGATCACAGAAGCCGAGGCAGCCTCCATTTTATTATATGATGATGCTGGAAAACAGCTCTTTTTCCAGGCTGCAACCAATCTGGATTCACCGGAGATGCGCGGGTTAATCGTACCATTGCAAGGCAGCATCGCAGGTTGGATCGTACTAAACCGCCAAACCGTTCGGACAGAAGATGTTCATACTGATCCGCGCCACTTTAGTCATATAGAACGAGTGACCCAATTCAAAACCGGATCATTGATCGGTGTTCCACTCATAACCAAGGAAAAAGTAGTGGGAGTTCTGGAAGTATTGAACAAGAAGATGGGAAATTTTGATGATACGGATGAAAATCTTCTGACCGGCCTGGCCGCACAGGCAGCCGTGGCGATCGAAAATACACGTCTTTTCCAGCAATCCGATCTGATCGCAGAATTTGTCCACGAGCTTCGAAACCCTCTGACTTCGATCTCCGCTGCAACATTTATGATGCTAAAGCCTGAATTGTCGATGGAACAACGCCAGAAACTCGGTCAAAGCATCCATGCTGAAAGTACCCGTTTGAATGATCTGGCTACAAGTTTTCTGGATGTAGCCCGCCTGGAATCCGGAAGGGTTCAATACAATACCAATAAATTTGACTTGCAAACATTGTTGGAGGAATGCGGAATTTTGATGCAAACCCGGGCGGATGATTCACACATCCACATCCAACTTGATATCCCGCAGGCATTACCAATGATCGAAGCTGACCGGGAAAAGATCAAACAAGTTATCATGAATTTGCTCAGCAATGCCATTAAATACAATTCAAATGGGGGGATGGTAAGGATCGGAGCAAGGGCTTATTCCAGCGAAGTCATGATCCAGATCGAAGACTATGGTATCGGTATCCCAGATTATGCCATACCACACCTATTTGAAAAATTCTTCCGGGTGAAAAGCAGCGAAGATCAAGTTGTTGGCACTGGTTTAGGGCTTTCAATATGCAAACAGATCATCCAGGGACATGGGGGAAGGATTGAAGTCAAGAGCATCTCTGGAGAAGGCACAACTTTCAGTGTTTTCATCCCGATCTACGCAACAAAAACTTCATAGCCAAGCGATCAAGTTCCCTTCTGATTTACTAGTCGAAGATCACCTGGAACCTTTGCGACCAAACTGGCGTTCAAGCATGTCCACCGGCAGATGGATCATGGTCGGACGTCCATGCGGACAGGTACGAGGCGAATTACAAACTTCAAGGTCGTTAAGCAACGAGCGTTGTTCTTCAGGAGACAGTCCCTGTCCGGCTTTGACCGCCAGGCGTTTGCAAACTCTCCCGGCTAGGCGTGCTTCGATCTCGTTTTGAAGGGGACTTTCGTCTTCCTCAAAATCCTCCACGATGGCACGCAATGCCGCTGCCGGGTCGCCATTTGCAAACAAAACAGGCAAAGCACGCACTTGAAAGGTACCGGGTCCAAATGGTTCAACATGAAAACCAAAATGAGCCAGAATGGGTAATTGTTCCTGGATAAGAGAAGCCTGGGCAGGTGTCAATTGCACCGTCACAGGTGTCATCAAAGTTTGCGATGGTATATTCTTTTTCTCATGTTGAGCCATCAATTTTTCAAAAAGAACCCGTTCATGGGCAGCATGTTGATCGATCAGGTACAATCCATCCGGTCCTTCAGCTACAAGGTACGTTGAACCGATCTGTCCTACCAGGCGAAGGATGGGTACCTCATATCCCGGCAAGGAGAGAGGTGAATTGTTTTTATCCTGTTCGCCATTATTAACCGGGGAATCCGAATGAGATGATGAATCAGCTTGTGAAAAATTCCAGGTCGGATCAATAGCCCTGGCTTGAGGGCTGGAACTGCCCCATAGTACCTGGGGAGATAGAGACGGAACAGGAGCGTACGCAAGAAGGGCGCGCCGGGCTGCCCGCTGCACAAAGCTGAAGATACGGTCCTGGTTTCGAAAGCGCACCTCTGCTTTAGCAGGGTGGACATTCACATCCACATCAGCCGGGTCGACTTCCATGAACAATGCCGCCATCGGGTAACGAGCCACCATCAACAAGGTGTGGTATGCGTTGTTCAAGGCAGTGGTCAGAGGCGTATCCTGCACCCAACGACCATTGATGAAAAAGATGATCTCGCGCCGGTTTGAACGGGTGATGGATGTAGGACTGATGAAACCCTTCAACTTTATTCCATCCTCTTCTGCCAAAACTTCCAGCATCTGGCGGGCTACATCCACCCCATACAGGGCGGCCAGGATGGCACGTTGGTCACCATCACCGCTGGTCTGCAATTTGGGAGCCTTGCCTTCCATCAATTTAAAGCGCACATCAGGGTAAGCCATTGCATAGCGAGTTACCAGGGTATCCACTGCGCGGCGCTCGGTCGTATCGGACTTCAGAAACTTTAGACGGGCTGGAACATTGAAGAAAAGGTCCTCCACCCGCACAAGTGTGCCGGGTGGTGTTGCCACTGCTTCCAGGGCACCAGAAATACCCGCTTCCACCTGTAAACGGGCACCCACTTCAACATCCCTGGTACGGGAGACAATGGTTAAACGCGAGACAGACCCAATCGAAGCCAGAGCTTCACCCCGAAAACCCAAAGTTGAGATCGAAAATAGGTCGGATGCCTGGTTAAGTTTACTGGTGGCATGCCGGGCGAGCGCAAGTTCCAACTGTGGTGCCGGGATCCCACAACCGTCATCCTCAACTTCCATCAATCCTCGTCCGGCATCGAGGATGTTGATCATTATGCTACGCGCACCTGCATCCAAGGCATTTTCCAATAATTCCTTGATCACTGAAGCGGGACGTTCCACCACCTCACCTGCCGCGATCTGGGAGGCGATCTCAGGGGGGAGTACATGTATATCCATGTTCCTATTATACGTTTTTTTCTTTATAATACCTGCATGCCTTACACAACGATCTTTTTTGACCTGGATGATACGCTCTATCCCTCTTCCTCCGGAATTTGGAAAATGATCAGAGAGCGCATGAACCTTTATATGCACCAGCGCTTGTCGATCGGTTGGAATGAGATACCTGAACTTCGCGAAAAATTATTTCTCGAGTATGGCACGACATTGAGGGGATTGCAAATGACCTATAAGATCGACACGAAAGAATATCTTGCCTTCGTGCATGATATACCTGTGCACGAATACCTGCAGCCTGATAAATCATTACAACAAATGCTGAAAGAGTTACCTTACCGCAAATTGATCTTCACCAATGCAGATACCAACCATGCGCAACGCGTACTTGATGCGCTTGGTCTACAGAATTGTTTTGAACAGATCGTGGATATTAACGCGATGAATCCCTACTGCAAACCAATGCAACCTGCCTTGAAAATTGCGCTGGATCTGGCGGGGGAAACAGAGCCTCAGAATTGCATCCTGGTGGACGATCAACCCAAAACCACCCTGGCAGGTCGCGAATTCGGTTTTTACACGATCCTTTATGGACAGGATCCAAATCATAATGATGCAGCCGATGCCACGCTGGTAAACCTTAGAGACTTGCCTTGTTTATTACAATCCATATGATTTATTAACGCTCTTCATATGTATTTCGTTTACAATTTCATCTGCTTTTAAGCTCATTGTGATATGTTTGAAATGAGCAAAGGTGGTTATAAAATTTTTTTAGTAGCAGTCAACCTAAAGATACCAACCACCATTAAGGAGTACATGAATGTTAAAGAATAAAGCTTTTCGGGTTGTTTTGGTCTTAATGATTGCGGGTGTTCTGGTATCCGGATCCTTTGCTGGTGGTTTTGTCGCCGGGCATTTGATGCCAGGTGGAACATCGGTATTTCCATCCCTGTTGCCAACCCCCACGTTAACCGTTGACACCACCCAGGGAGACACCCCTCAGGATCTGCAAACTCTCTTCAAACCATTCTGGGAAACCTGGCAGATCCTTCATGATAATTATGTCGATCAACCACTTGATAATACCGTCCTGATGCGGGGCGCCATAAAGGGCATGATGGAATCCCTGGGGGACCAGCATTCCAGTTTTATGGACCCGCAAGAATACCAGGATGCCAATGTCAGTCTCAATGGAAAATATGAAGGCATCGGCGCCTACGTTGACACAACCGGAGATTACCTTACGATCGTCAATCCCATGAAGGGATATCCCGCAGAAAAAGCCGGACTACACCCCGGGGATGAGATCCGTTTTATCGACGGTGTGGATATGACAGGGATCAACCCTGAACTGGTGCGCTTGAAAGTGATCGGTCCTGCAGGAACGAAAGTTCACCTGAGCATAAAACGTGCGGATGTTGAAGATCTATTAGAATTTGACATCGTGCGGGAAAATATCAATATCCCAAGCGTAACCGGAGAGATCACCAAAGATAACCTGGCGTATGTGACCATCACGACTTTTGGTGATGAAACCAGCTCAGATCTCCATCGCATTCTCGGTGACCTCATAGATAAAAACCCCAAGGGTTTGATCCTAGACCTCCGTGACAATGGCGGCGGTTACTTGAATACCGCCATTGACGTAGCCTCTCAATTCATTGGGGACGGTGTCATCATGTATGAACAATATGGTGACGGAACCCGTGATACCTATACCGCCATGAAAGGCGGCCTAGCAACCGACATTCCCATGGTAGTTCTTGTAAATGAATTCAGCGCATCAGCATCTGAGATCGTGGCGGGTGCCATACAAGATCGCGGCCGTGGACAATTGGTCGGTGTCACAACATACGGCAAGGGTTCTGTTCAAAGTTGGATCCCCCTGTCAGATAATCAGGGTGCAGTCCGTGTCACCATTGCCAAATGGTTGACACCCAATGGGAATACCATCCACGGAATTGGATTAACTCCAGATGTGGTGGTCGAAAGAACAGCAGACGATTACAAAGCCGGGCTTGATCCTCAACTGGATGCTGCAGTACAATTGTTTCTGAAGCCTTAAGATAAGAGATACCTGGTTATCTTTTGGAGGTGACTAATGTTCTTAAACATTAACTACATGATATTTATGATCCCTGCTTTTATATTGATGGCATTGACATCCTGGTATGTCAAAGCTGCCTACAATAAATGGAGCCGGGTGGCTTCCCGCAGCCAGATGACCGGTTTACAGGCTGCTCAGAGACTAATCACTGCCGGAGGATTGTACGGTGTCCGAGTTGAGCCGGTATCAGGCAATCTGACCGATAACTATGATCCACGCAATAAGGTCCTACACCTTTCGCGCGGCGTGGCACAAACTGCATCTGTTGCCAGCCTGGCAATCGCAGCCCACGAATTGGGACATGCCATGCAGGATTCTGAAAATTACCTTCCATTGCGCTTTCGGGCTGCAATCGTCCCCATGGTCAATATTGGCTCCTCGCTAGGGTGGATCCTGATCATGCTAGGATTATTCTTGAATTACACGAACCTGGCCTGGGTGGGAGTGTTCGCTTTTGCCGGCGGTGCTGTATTCGCCCTCGCAACCCTGCCCGTCGAATTTAATGCTTCCAGCCGAGCACGTAAATTACTGGGAAATTCCGGCCTTATCAACAGTCAGGAAGAAATGAAAGGTGTCAGTGCTGTGCTAAATGCGGCTGCCCTGACCTACGTGGCTGCACTGGTCACAGCCCTGCTGCAAGTGCTGTACTTTGCCAACCTGGTGGGCGGCAGACGAAGAAACTAATTTCGAAAAAGGTCTCAGTGCCTCAGGTGGAAATTTGATCCACCTGAGGCGTTTTTTTTATTTTCATGATGGGGACTGAATGGAATGATATATGGTCAAATAAAAAGGTTTCGATTTGCCACAAGCATTGAATGATCATCCCAATTGGAACGAATTTATGACCCTGTCTCCAAATTAAATTATCAAGTGGGATGGTGTGGTATTTAATCTATTTTTTTATATGACTGGTGGGATGAGAATCTCACCTGCACCCCAGGCAACGAATTCCAAGGCAAGTATTTGTGCCAGCACAAGTGTCGCTTATTAGAGATTAGGAAGGAAGCATATTGAAAGCGATCCCCTTAACTCACACATCAAGTTGTGAGTCTTAATAATAGAACGGTTTTCCGGTATAATCGCGAAATGCGAAAAGTTCTGATTGCCATTGTCCTCATGCTGGGGATCTTACTGGTAATTCTAAGTTTTTCTGAGATCGAGAATATCGTAAGAACCCTTCAACAAAGTGACTGGCGCTTGTGGGGACTGGCACTGGTGGTCGAGCTGATCTGGTTGTATAACCTTGGTACCAGCTTCCGGATCCTCTACCGGTTGGTGGGAATTGAAGAAAAAGCAAATCATTTATTCTGGCTGGCATCCGGCGCAAATTTTATTAATGTCGTCGCCCCTAGCGCCGGCATTGGAGGCGTGGCCCTCTTCCTGGATGATGCCAAGCGGCAGAACCACCCCAGTGGACACATCACCGTTGTTGGCGCCCTGTTCGTCCTGTATGACTATTTTGCCTTTTTATGTTTGCTGGCATTGGGATGGGTGGTTTTGATCCGGCGCAACAATCTTAATTCAGGCGAGATAACCGCTTCAATCATTATGCTGGGGCTCGCCATCGGATTGTCCTTTATTTTGTACCTGGGTTACAAATCTGGAGAAAAGCTTGGACGTGCACTGGCAGGGTTGGTACGATTTATTAACCGCCTGTTCAACCCTTTCATCCATCGTCCCTATCTGAGCGAGGCCAGTGCTCATCGTTATGCTTTTGAAATCTCAGATGGCCTGCTTGTCATCAGAGGCAAACGCAAGGAGCTGATCTGGCCGTTCCTATTTGCATTGAACAACAAAGCCATTCTTCTGATAATTCTTGCCATCTCATTTCTTGCCTACCAGGTGCCATTCACAACCGGTACACTGGTGGCAGGCTTGAGTGTGGCTTACCTGTTCACCATCGTTTCACCCACACCGGCAGGTCTCGGTTTTGTGGAAGGAGCCTTGACGATCGCCCTGAATGCCATGCGAGTGCCATTGGGTTCTGCTGCAGTCATCACCCTGACTTACCGCGCCATCACCTTCTGGTTTCCGCTGGCTATGGGCGCTTTTGCACTCCGCCACCTGAACATCTCACGCCAATCTGATAATCGAGTCGATAAAAAGGGTGATGTAACCATCACGGAAAAATAAATATTTAAGGAAGTGGAAGATCCCATGCATCTCAAACTACAAGATATATTGCCTGTGGCAATATCCGTGCTGGTCATCATCCTGGTTGCAATTATAGAGAAACAAAATAAGACCTTTGCTGCCATCACAGCCACCATGCCGATGACCATTCCCCTAACTTTATGGATCGTCTATTCATCCAGCGGAGGTGATAAACAAGTCGTCAGCTCCTTCACCCAGAACATGTTCCTAAGCATACTACCTACAGTGGCTTTTGTAATCGCCATCTGGTTATCATCCCGGGCTGGGCTTAAATTGCTGCCGGTACTGGGTATAGGCTACTCTGTTTGGGCGCTCGGCTCAGGCTTTATGCTGCTGGTCCGTCAATGGTTGGGTCTGGGGTAACCTGGTCTGTATAACTATCCACCCCATGGTTCAGGAAATAGATTAAGGACAGGGATCACGTCTGGAAGTTTCAGGCTCTTGATATATGTCTTGGTGAGTGACAGGAACAATTCACTATTTGTATACATCACACCCGGATCGAAATCCAGCGAGAATTCGTCCCCATTTTCAAAAATGATCGTATAGCTTTCTGGGTTTCCACCTTCCGGGATATCTTCCGGTTCGATACGCTTGATGGTTGTGAAATCAATCGTCTCAAGAACTCCAAAGTAACCTTTTGCTTTCTGTTCGTCGACATTAAATTTCCCAATTGCCTGCATTGACACTGGTGTTTTCGACCCTGCCATTTCGCAGAATGTTTATTCTCCCTGTGTCAAGCTGATCTCTTCGGGGTATTGCAATTCGGGCAATATCGTTAAAGAATCTTTGACAACCAAAACCTGCCTGACCTTTTGCATATCACTCACCTCATTACAACCTGGCAGGCTCAAAAAGAGAATTGCCAACAAAGCTGTTGTAAATACTATTATTGTCATCCTACTTGTCATAGGCTAACTTCATCCCTGCCTATTAGTATTCGACATTCAGCCATAGGCAGCATTTGTTATTAATTGGATCTTTCTTAAGCCTGGACTTTGCCAAATTCACACATAAAAACAGAATAACCGAAATCTTGACAACCTGCTTCATACTTTTTCAGTAAATTCATTATCATAAGCATAGAAAATGTAATCCTGCGAAATTGTCTTAACCCCCATATCATTCAGAACTCTCAAAAGCTGGGCGCGGTGATCGGTGCCATGGTTAACTACATGAATAAGTACCTGCCATACAATGAGATCCCTGTCTTCATCCGGTTCTTTAATCGGCTTATCGAACAACATCTCATCCCTTAATTCCGCCAGATAACCACGCATACTCTGTTCAACTTTGTCCCAGTGGATTCGAATGAGCTTACGATCATCGAAATTGACCTTTTCAAGCCGGTCTGATGGTTCTAACCCACTCAGTTCGCAGAACCAGACTTCATCCACATCCATTAAATGAACGATCTGATCGCGAACAGACCCCTGGGAATAATCCACATGGTTTACAAAATTGTCAAAAGTCAATGGATCAACATATTGATCCCACAACTTGCGGTTCTCACTAAAGTGATATTCGAAGAAATGACGGAAGGCATCTGCATTCATAATTAATAATATTCCCTTATATTTAAGAAAAAATTCCTTCCATTCCTTCTGAATTAATACTATTTTTAATTTGGATAGGATTTACTGAATCAAAGCAATCACTACAATTATTGTTAATATCAGCATCGATATCCACATCCAACCAGCCGGGTCGCTAGCGCCATTTCCCAGACCCGTCAGCCGGATCCTTATTAGCGGTCGGTCGCCAAGTTTTCTTTCCAGTTCATCATCGCTGATCGTAAACGGGTTGAACCCCTCGAAAAAACCTGCAAAACCAGCATTCTTCAGGATCTTGCGCAGGAGAGCTGTCCGGTCAGCTGTCCCTGTTATCACTTCGGCCACACCTGCCAGGGGACCATTCGGGTGGATCACTTCGATATTCGGGTTTACCAGGATATTCTTATACCAATCCGAGACCTTGCCAAAGCCTGCCAGGCAGTACAGATCACCCTGATAGACACAATAATTCACGGGTGAATAGCGGGTCTTGCCGCTTTTTCGACCCGTATTCTTGATGACCATGATATATCCGCTGAAGGGATTTCCCATAAAGGGTCCAAGCCCCAGCCTGAAAATCGGGACCATGAAAAATTTATTCAGGAACCAGAAAATACGCTGTAAGAACATAATTGACATGGCTTTCCTCCTCTAGATATACAACCATAATTTAGCTTAATTATGTTAAATCACACTTCCCTGACAGCCTCAATGATCTCAGCAATCAGGTCATAGCGGTGGAATTGAGGCATGATATAAATTCCCTGCGCCCAGGATTTGATCTGGCGCACCAATTCTATCGTCGTTTCCACTCCCACCTGCGCAGCCTGGTCGCCTGCCTGGGCCAGCCGGGACATGATCTCCGGTGGGATCGAGATGCCCGGCACTTCGTTGTTCAGGAAGGTGGCATGTTTGTGACTTACCAACGGCAGGATCCCAGCCAGGATCGGCTTGTTCAATTTTCCATGTTCCTGTTCATATTTTTCCAAAAAGGCGGGACCATCCCCGGGGCTGTAGATAGGCTGTGTCAAGAAGAAATCCGCTCCTGACCTCACCTTGCGGGATAAATTCTTGATCTCTTTTTCCGGATCGGCCGGTCTTAGATTGAGTGCACTTCCCACATAAAAAGCTGTTGGTTGACCTATGGATGTGCCCGAATGGTCCAACCCCGTGTTGAATCCCTGTTTGATGAGCTTGATCAGACCAGATGGCACCAAGTCGTAATTATCCATAGCTTCCGGGTAATCCCCGATGGCAGTCGGGTCCCCCATCACCACGAAGACATTGCGAATACCAAGAGCATGGGCAGCCAGCAGATCCCCCTGAACGCGCAGCAAGTTGCGACCACGGGTTGGAAAATGCAGGGTCGAATCCACCCCCACCTGGCGCTGAACCACGTCACAAACCGCCCAGGCTGACATGCGCATACGCGCCATCGGGCTGTCCGCCACATTGATCACATCCGCCCCGGCTTCCGCCAGCAGCGAAGCACCAGCCACCAGTTTATGGGTCGAGATGCCGCGGGGAGGGTCCATCTCCACCGCAATGCAGAATTTCCCGGAAGCAAGTTTTTGTGACAACCGGGAGGTTTCCAACCGGGTTTCCGGGGTTTCCCCGGCCTCATCCGGCAATGAGAGCACATTTTCCAGGCTGCCGCAGCCTTGCGGGTTTTCATCCAATGCCAGCCGCATGGCGTGAATATGTTGCGGCGTGGTTCCACAGCAGCCACCCACTATGGAAGCGCCCGCTTCGCAAAAGGCCGTTGCGTAATTTCCGAAGTAATCCGGATCAGCTGGATACATGATACGCCCCCCGGCTTGCTCCGGCCATCCGGCGTTTGGCTGCACGGATAGGGGTGCCTGTGGTACAGCCTGGCGCATGGCTTTCAACAGCCGCAATAATTGTGCCGGTCCGCCCGAACAGTTCACCCCGATCACATCCGCCCCGGCTTCTGCCAGCGTGCGCGCCACTCTGGCGGGGTCATCCCCCAGCAGGGTGCGGTCATCCCGCGTAAAGGTCATCGAAGCACAAACCGGCAATTGGATATTCAGCAGGGTTCGCACTTCTATGGCAGCCTGGATAGCAGCGACGATCTCGAACAGGTCGCTGATGGTTTCGATCATCAACAGGTCCACACCTGCTTCCGCCAGCGCATTGACCTGCTCTTTAAATGCCTGGCGCGCCTGCTCCGGCTGAACCCTACCATAGGGGGCTATTCGAACTCCCAGGGGACCAATATCGCCTGCCACCTGGACAGACCGGTCACTCCGGCTGTCTGCAAGGGCGGTGCGAACAAGCTCCACACCGGCCTTGTTGATGACGGCTACCTGGTCATCCAACCCATGCCTGGCAAGTTTGAAACGGTTGGCTCCAAAAGTGTTGGTCTGGATGATATCCGACCCGGCCAGGATATAAGATTTATGAATGTCTGCGATCAGGTGCGGGTCTGACAGGTTGAGTTCATCAAAACACTTCTCAAAATCCACACCGCGTGCGTGCAGCATGGTGCCCATGGCACCGTCCGATAACAAGGGTCGTATCGCCAGTCGTTGTAAGAAAGTCTCACTCGTCATAAAAATACCTTTTTTTCTGTCAGCCTATTTCATCAATTGCTCTACCCGGCTCTCGCCGATGCTGTAGTACCTGGCCTGGGGATGGTGCAAAATGATAGCTGCGGTAGATTGCTCTGGGACCAGTTGATATGCGCTTGTCAGGCTCATTCCCAATTCCCGCTCCACAGGTAGTAGCTCGAACACCTTGCGGTGATCCTCCAGGTCCGGGATGGCAGGATAACCCCAGGAGTAACGTTTGCCTTGACCTGCCGGCACGCCAAGGGTGCGACGGATATGCTGGTGCAGATACTCGGCAGTTGCTTCAGCGGTCTGGACAGCCAGACCGTGAACAAAGTAAGCCTCCGAATAATCTCCAGCTGCCTGCAGTTTGTCAAATTTTTCTGTGGCAGCCTGCCCGACCGTGACGACCTGAAACCCGACCACATCCATGCTCCCGGAATCGACCTGTGCGAAATAATCCGCCAGGCAAAGATATTCATCATAGGGTTGGCGTGGAAAACGCATGCGCTGCAATTGCCCGGGATTGCCATTCCTGACCGAATCCGGATCGTAAATAACAAGCTCATCTCCATCAGCCTGGCATGGGAAAAAGCCATAAATAGCCTGTGGTTTTAGCCATTTTTCAGCCAGAGTCTCCTTTTGCATACGCTGAAGGCGTGAGTCGAAATCCTGTTTGAGTTTTTCCCATTCCTGCCCATGCGTGTTCCTAGCACCCCAAGAAAGGCGATAAAGTTCATTGATATTGAGATTTCGAAAGATCTCTTCCAGTGGCATGGTCTTTACAATGCGGGCTCCCATTTTTCCCGGCAAGGGCCAGGGTGCCGGCACAATATTGGAGCGTGGAATTATCCTGATCGTTTCGTCAGGGACCTTGATCCGACCCACTTCCATCTCAGCTTCGCGGGTCACCTTATCCAGAAGGGTATTCCTCCTGGGTTCATCAATGATGGCTTCCATTGTATCCAGACCTTCAAAGGCATCCTTGCAGTAAAAAACACCAGGGGTATATGGTTTGCCGCTTTCAGTGAACAAGATGCGCCGTCCGAAGCGACGATTGATGGCAGCTCCCCCCAGTAACACAGGAAAATCAAGACCACGCCTCTCCAGTTCGTTAATGATGAGAGGCATTTGCCTGGACGTGCTTACCAGCAAAGCCGAAAGCCCTATGGCAGTTGCTTTTTCTTCCACAGCCCGGGTGATGATCGTTTCAGCTGGAACCTGTTTTCCAAGGTCGATCACGGTATAGCCATTGTTTGCCAGGATGGTCTTGACCAGGTTTTTGCCTATATCATGAACATCCCCATATACGGTGGCAAGCACAACTGTGCCTTTGGTAACACCTTCGATCTTATCCAGGTATTTTTCAAGGTGTGAGACTGCCTTCTTCATGACCTCGGCGGATTGCAAAACAAAAGGCAAGATCAACTCACCCGCGCCAAATTTATCACCCACTTCTTTCATGGCTGGCAAAAGGACCGTGTTCAAAGTGCTCACGGCTGTCTCATGCCGGGTTTGGGCAGGGAGAATGATCTCATCAATATCCGCTTCCACACCATCCTTGTGACGATGCAAAATGCGCCAGTGCAGCCTTTCAGCAGGGGTCATTTCTGCGGTCGGATCGACCAGATTGGTCTCCCGGGTCACCTCAACATTCTGGTAATGCTCGATATAGCGCTGCAGCGCATCGGGGCGGCGGTTAAAGATCAAATCTTCCGCCAAGTTCCTCTCCAACGGGGAGATGTCTGCATAGGCGGTGATATGGGCTGGATTGATGATGGCCATATCCAAACCAGCCTGTACGCAATGATATAGCATCACCGAATTCAACACCGGGCGGGATTGCGTTGAAAGCCCAAAAGAAAGATTGCTGACTCCCAGCGAGGTTAAAACACCTGGCAGGTTCTTTTTGATCAACCGGATCCCCTCAATGGTATCTTTGGCGGACTCGGAAAATTCGGGATCGCCTGTCGCCAGGGTGAATGTCAGGGCGTCGAAGACCAGGGCATCCACTGGAAGGCCATGTTCTTCAACAGCGATTGCATGGATGCGGAGGGCAACTTCAAGCTTGCGCTGAGCCGTCCTGGCCATTCCATTTTCGTCAATTGTCAGAACAATCACTGCCGCGTTATGCTGACGGGCCAAACCGAAGATCTTATCCGCTTTTGCACGCCCTCCTTCAAGGTGAGTGGAATTGATCAGGCAACGTCCCGGAGCTGTTTTCAAAGCTGCTTCGAGAACATCCAATTCGGTTGTATCGATCACCAAAGGCACTTCAACCCCCAGGGTCAATTTTTTTACAACGCTGCGCATCAGGTGGGCTTCATCCGGCCGCTCGGTCACTGCGGTTGAAATATCCAAGGCATGTGCGCCGAATTCCACCTGCTCGCGGGCGATCTCCAGGATGGCATCATAATCCTCATCCAGCAGCAGGCGCTTAAATTTACGACTGCCCTGCGCATTGCACCGTTCTCCGATAAGGAGGGGAGCCGGATCCTGTTTCATGGCAACAGCCTGGATGGAAGAAGACAACCTGGCTGTTGAACTTTGAGGTCGCGTGGGATGTGGTTTGTCTTCCAGTCTTTTTATCAAGGCTTGGAGATGGGCAGGAGTCGTCCCGCAGCATCCACCCACCACCGAGATGTTGAATTTCTCGACAAATTCTGCCAGCGCTTCAGCGAATGGCTGTGGTTCTAGCGGATAAACCGCCTGGCCATCGACATTGATCGGCAATCCAGCATTGGGAATACAGGATACCGGCAGGATGGTCTGTTCACCCAGCAAACGGATCGGTTCGCGCATGTGTTCCGGCCCGGTCGAACAATTCAGACCGATCACATCAATGGCCAAATTCTCCAAAATGGTCATGGCTGCTGTGATATCTGTCCCCAGAAGCATGCGCCCGGTCGTATCCAACGTTATCTGGACCTGGATCGGTAAATAGATTCCGGTCACTTGAAAAGACTGAAGTATTCCGGTTATAGCAGCTTTTACCTCCAGAATATCCTGGGAGGTTTCGATCAAAAGCAGGTCCACTCCACCCTGAATAAGACCCCGGGCTTGTTCACTAAAGATATCTGCCAGTTCATCAAAGCTGATATTGGAAAGCTCCGGGTCATCCGTGGAAGGAAGTTTGCCGGTTGGGCCAATGGACCCTGCCACGAAACGTTCGCGGGCAGGGCGACCCTCCAATCCTGCCTGCGAAAATTCATCTGCCAGTCTGCGAGCCAGTCCGGCTGCTGCCTGGTTAATTTCAATGATCCGGTCATGCAGACCGTATTCCTTCATGGTCAGGCGGTTAGCCCGAAAAGTATCTGTTTCAAGCACATCCACCCCAACCTCGAGGAATGACCGGTGCACTTTTTCGACTGCGCTGGGATTGGAGATCACCAGGAAATCATTACAGCCATTGAGTTTTTCTCCACCAAAATCTTCAGCAGTGAGATTCTGCGCCTGGAGACTGGTCCCCATTGCCCCATCGAAAATAAGCACTCTCTTCTGCAAGGCATCCAGGTAACGGCGGTTGGTATATTTTCGTTTTGTCATTGGCATCCTTTTAACTTTTCGGACATTCAAATCTTGGAATAAAAATCTTTAAATAATCTTGGAAATCCTGACTGCCAGCATGCCTGAGCATTCATCCTGATAGGGGTTTTAATGCCGTTGTTTCATCTCTTCAGAAACTTGTTTGTTCAATAATACCTTGATCTGCTCGAGATGATCGAGATAATGCTCGTAAGTATTACTTGAGATAACCTTCCAGGGCTGCCATTCTGGCGGCATTCCTTTAAACGCCAGCGGATCGTTCAAGTCCGCTCCATCCAGATCTTCCAATAATTCCAACAAAGAGCGATAAACCTGGATTTCTTTAGCAACGATACCTGCCAGATCATCATTCCGGGTACTGGCATAAATGACAGCATTACGCTCATTCAATGGAAGATCCCACCAATCCGAGCCCTGCAAAGTATGTTGCCTGAGAACATTCACCATTTCAGTTTCATACCAGCCAATATGAGCAACAATATCCTTAAATGTCCAAGTCAATCCATCAGCACCCACCTCATCTTGCGTCCAGCCATGTTCAGATAGTAACGCTTCCAACTCACTTCTTGCTGAGCGTAATCTTTCCATAAATTCATTTTTCGTCATTAATATGGTCATCGCGGATCCCGACATTTCTTTTAAGGTTGAAGAAATAACATCCTATGTTTGTCCAATTATACCTATTTATATGGACATCAAATGATGTACGATCCTCCAATTATAAGGATTTACTGTCTTCTTTTTCCTGATCAATTATAGGAATGGGAAAAAATATTTTTTGGACATGGATTTCTTCAAGACCAAATGTTTAACAACCCGACTCCCTATCCCTGGCATTATCAAAAGCCCTGTAATCCTGGATAATAGTATTTGACTTTTAATGGATAACTCTGTAAACTAATGAATGGTACTAATTATTGAAAAGGAGGAACCATGACAGCCAAATTTCAATTTGTAATGCGTTCCGGGCCAACGCCGGGCAAGGTATATCCCCTTGAAGGACCCGAGATCATCATCGGTAGAGACAACACCAGCAGTCTGATGATCAATGATGCCGAAGTATCCCGTAAACATACCCGCCTGGTATGGCAAAGCCTGGGTTATGTGATCGAAGATCTTGGTTCAACCAATGGCACTTTCGTTGACGGTGTGCGATTGAGCGCACCTTTTGTTCTGCGAGGGGGTGAATCCATATCGCTGGGTGAGAATATTGTTCTGATCTACGAATCGACATCCGATCCGGATGCCACGGTATTATCAACCTCAGCAAGCGCAGTCAAACAGGCTGTCGCCCAGGCTACTGCCCAAGCCCCGAAACCGGATGTTCAACCTGCAGCTCCCCAACCAGAACCCACCCCCGTTAAACCTGCTCCATCCAGACCGGCTCCTGCCAATTCTGCCCCGGTTCATCCAGCAGCACCCAAAAAATCCAAGAAAAGCATGGTCATCCTGTTGGTGATCTTATTGTTAATATTGTGCGTATGTGGTGCGATCGCCATTTATCTTTACCGAGCACCGATCAGCTTCTGGTGCACCAACTTCTCGTTCTACTTCAAGCCCGAGCTTTATCCTCAGTGCATGCCTTAAAACCCAGGATTGGAATTTACTCCCTGCAAGTTCTTCGACCTGCAGGGAGTTTTTTTTTGTATCTCGAAAACCATAAGATCAAATTAAACCAGAACCATTTAAAGCATCGTTCTGGAAGATCTAAAATTGCCCAACTCATAAAATTTCATAAGTCAATCATAGTAACGTGACAACAGATCATTGACCACTTTCAAGATCAAATGTGCCCGTTGAAGATGACCCACTTCAATCTCTTTCGAGGCAGATCGCAACAGGAACTCAAAAAAATGGTTATCGATCTTGTCCGGGGTTCGCAAAAGATCGGCAGTGATCCCTTCCTGGCGCATTCTTTCTCCATCCGGGAACCAAGCTGTCAGGAAGTACGCTGAAGGATCTAGAACCTTCTGATAGTGGCGCAGACTGTCATAGAACTCTACCGTGATCTGAAGATCATTGCGAACACTTTCGGTCATAGAAAGGGTTCGCAGCTCACCAAGAAAATCTAATTCCAGTTGATCCAGACTGATATCAAAATGCTTCTTCAATCCACTATCCATGGATCCAGCCTGGGATCCGGTATCATCAATGTCCCGGTAAAAAGATTGATACGCATCCCAGCCAAATCTCCCGACAACATATTCCACGAATGCTCCCGCTTCCAGGTACCCGATCTCGTGCTGTTGATAATAAAAATTCTCTGCAAGGGTCTCCAACGGGATATAACTTTCCATATCAACCACTGCTGCAGCACGCGGCAGCAAAGCCTCGTTCTTGAAGTGTCCTCCGGACAGGTAGACTGCCAGTCCCTCCACCAGCATGGCAGGCAGCAACTTACCACCCAGACTGCGATCAACACTATGCACCATTTCGTGGTGAATCACCTGGTTGGAGGTATCTCCAGCTATATTGCCATCCATGTAGGTGACATAAATGCCATTGCTCACGAAACCACCGTGACCGAGCAGCCTAGGCATAAAAGTGATGTTGATGGGCTCCCTGACATTCGTATGCAAGAGCTCGCTTGCATGGTCAGCCTGGTCTACCACCATCACTTTCAAAAGTTCGATGTCTCTCTCTGCTGCCGTGCCGGTAATATATGCCAGCATACAGCAATCGGTTGTGGTGGTTACCCAGCTTGCCTGGGAATACGGTCGCTGTTCGGCAGGTAAAAGTTGAATATTTTCCTGCCAGGATGGACCATCTGGCAGGATCTCATAACTCAATACTTGATCGCCTGATTCGAGATCCCTGGTATCCCAGACCCACCAGAAGGTTGCCTGCTCTCTTTGACCAACCCCCGAAGGTGAAAATTCCTTTTCACCCACCATCTTCTCCCCCACAGTCAGGCGTACTTTAAGTTCCTTGATATCCAAATCTGGAGGTGGGACCACCTCCATGCTCACCCGGTCGCCAACGTATAAGGCTCCATCCGGGTGATATATAACATTAAATCCAGATCCCGTGGAATGGACAGATTCAAAGGTGCCAAGTAAGAGCACCAAAATGAGAAGGATTCGTCGCATTTGATGATTGTATTCCAATCCAGTAATGATACAATTTGATGAAAAAAAAGTAAATAGCCGAATGTCTTAGAGAATGATTGTTATTCGGAATAGTCCCATTCATTTAGAGAGAAGTATTTTCACAGCGACGTGGCAAATTTACCCTGGACGGAGATAGATTCGTTGTGGAATTATGTCCAGCCTCGCAAAGGCGCAAGAATCCAGTACTTTCGATCCCTTACCAGGATTTGAGATCAAGGAGCCTGGTCATCTGCAATCGCAAAAAAATTGGAATTGTAGATGACAAATGGAATGATAACAAAATAATGAGAGGCATATGATGACGGACCATCCATTAACTGCATCCCCTCGCTGGAGCCGGAACACAAAACTTATTATTACCCTGGTACTGGTCGTGATCGCTGGCGCATTTATTCTGCGTTTCCACACCCTGCTCGGACCGGTACTGTTCGCATTTATCCTGGCCTATCTGCTTCACCCGGTTGCTTCTTTAATAGATAAAAAGTTGCTGCATACCTGGCGGGGAAGCGTCAGTATTCTTTACTTTGTTTTCATCATCATCCTGATCACGATGCTCACCTGGGGTGGGTTAAACCTCCTGGGACAGATCCAGAGTTTAATCAACCTGGTTCAGAACAGCATCACTCAACTCCCAGAAATGATCAGCAATCTTTCCAGCAAAGTTTACCAGTTGGGTCCCTTTCAACTGGATCTCACTAATATGGATCTACCAGCCATCGGGCAGGAAATTTTGTCATTCGTCCAGCCGCTACTTGGGCGGTTGGGTACCCTCGTCAGCACCCTGGCAGGAAGTGCAGTCAGCACCTTTGGCTGGTTGGCATTCATTATCATTATTTCCTATTTCTTCCTACTTGAAAGCGGCGGATTACGGGCGGGTATTATCCGGGTGGAAATTCCAGGTTATGCCGAAGATATGAGGCGCATCGGCAGCGAACTTGGCCGTATTTGGAATGCCTTTCTGCGCGGGCAGGTGATCATCTTCAGTTTAACGGTGATCACCTACTCCATTCTTCTACCCATCCTGGGGGTTCGCTATGCCATCGGCCTGGCTTTCCTGGCAGGCGCTGCCAATTTTCTGCCCTATATCGGTCCAGCGATCAACTGGATCGCCCTCGGACTGGTCACTTTCTTTCAGGTTTATAAACCCTTCGGAATGACCCCCCTACTGTATACCGGGCTGGTCATCCTGATCGCCCTGATGGTGGACCAGGTTTTTAACAATTTGATCATTCCGCGCATCATGGCCAAAGCTCTTAAAGTGCACCCAGCCGCTGTTTTGATCTCAGCCATCATTGCAGCCAACTTGATAGGGATGATCGGACTGCTGGTTGCTGCACCGTTACTTGCCACAATGATGCTGGTGGGAAAATATACTTTAAGCAAAATGCTCGACCGGGATCCCTGGCCCCCATCTGAAGATGAACCCGAGCAAGATCCAATTGAATCCATCCCCCAGAGAATAAGGAACTGGTGGCAGACCAGGCGCACCAGAGCAATTAAAAAGAAATAAAAGGTTTATGTGAATCTTCACCGTACTCGTGTTCCACCTAAAAACCAATCCGAAAAAAACCTGCAAGTCCTTCTGAGTGAGCTTATCGAAGTAACATACCTTCAATGGAAAATTTTTCCTGTAATCGGATATCCTTCGTCGCTTCACTCTTCATAAAGACAATTTAAATAGGAATTTTCGGATAGGTACAAAGGCGTTCGGGACTTCGCCGCAGTTAAAGTGTGCGGGACTTCGCCCCGGTTAAGGCGTTCGGGACTTCGCCGCAGTTAAAGTGCGCGGGACTTCGCCCCGGGTAAGGCGTTCGGGACTACGCCCCGCATAAGGTGCGCGGAACTACGCGATGAAACAAAGGATCAGATAGATTATTCGACTTTGAGCAAACATAATTCCTTTTTATGAATACTTGCTCCCAGCGATAAAACAAACGTATAATGAGTCAGTTATCAAACCCTAATCACCAAAGGAGAAAAAATATGGCTAAATCACCTCAAGAACCCGAGACTAAAACATTGGCCGAGACCGACAACTACCTGATCTGGCTTGCTGAAGAACCTGATGGCGAAACCACCTATCATGTCGAACTTAATAACCTGACCCTGCACTTTTTTAAAGAAGAATGGGATGAATTTCTAACCCTGGTTGGCAACCTGGGATAAATCCACTTTCCATGAATAAACGAAAGAACGCCATTACCGATGTGCCCGGAATCCGGGTCGGGCAGGTCGAGGATCCGGTCGGGTTGACAGGTTGTACGGTAATCCTGTGTGAACCCGCAGCCACCGGCGGTGTGGACCAGCGAGGTGGCTCACCAGGCACCCGTGAAACCGATCTGCTTGATCCAATTAACCGGGTCGACAAGGTCAATGCCATCCTGTTGACAGGTGGCTCCGCCTTTGGACTGGATGCCGCGGCAGGTGTCATGCGCCATCTTCAGGAAAACAAGATCGGTTTCAATGCAGGAAATGTCCGCGTTCCCATCGTACCTGCCGCAGTACTGTTCGACCTGGGTCTTGGAGATCCATCAGCCCATCCGGATGCAGAAATGGGTTATCTAGCCTGCCAGGCTGCCACTTCGGAAGCCCCGTCACAGGGCAATCATGGTGCTGGCTGTGGCGCAACAGTAGGAAAATTGTTCGGCATGGGCCAAGCTATGAAATCCGGGATAGGAACTGCCAGCCTTGACCTCGGGGGCGGGTTGATCGTTGGCGCTATCGTGGCTGTCAATGCTTTTGGAGATGTGATCGATCCCGAATCTAATGGAATCCTGGCTGGCACCCGATCCACCTCTCTTGGACCACTCAAACTGGGAACCTCAGGTTATTTTGCAGATACACTCCATTCACTCAGAACATTGCCTGGACGGGCGGTGATGAAACTAGCTGCCGGCTCGAATACTGTGATCGGTGTGGTGGCAAATAACGCCCGTTTTGACAAGGCAGCCACCTGCAAAGTTGCCCAGATGGCTCAGGATGGATTGGCACGTTGCATCCGCCCTGCTCACAGCATGCTGGATGGCGATACCATCTTTGCGGTTTCCACCGGACAAAAAAAGGCGGATGTCTCCACAGTTGGAGCCTGGGCTGCTGAAGTACTGGCGCTCGCCATTCTAAACGCCGTCCGGGCAGCTCAACCCTCCGGTGGGCTGCCAGCTCTGGGATCCAACTGAAATTGGTATTGTTGGATCGAGGAAGAACCCAGGACTTGATCCAATTTGCACCCTGCTGACCATTGTGATGATCGCATCTCAGGTCAGACTTCCTTTCCACCCAAACCCTTTATCAGGTTTCTAAAAAAAAAGAACCGGAAAGCCACTGATTTACGGAGCTTTCCGGTTCTTTGATCCACATCTACTATTTATTACGATGAAAGCTATGTTTTGCTCTTTCGCTTTTTGCCTTTCA
>Ga0172370_10001176_pt1 | contig 40773 bp, 36 predicted proteins | sample LakKiv5m_FD_114538 | JGI IMG/M metagenome (GOLD analysis project Ga0172370, IMG submission 114538) | Freshwater microbial communities from Kabuno Bay, South-Kivu, Congo - kab_022012_11.5m | ecosystem: Environmental > Aquatic > Freshwater > Lake | place: Democratic Republic of the Congo...
AGGATATCCTGGTTCATCTCCCTATTGCCGTGAAAATGGACAGGGACGGTCTGAGTGACACATACAAAGACCGTTATCTGGGGGCGCAACGGATTTAGGTCAGGGGTCTCTCCATCGACTCGATTCAACGCCAAGTTCGATTTCCACTTCGGAAAAGTGTCTTGAAAATTCACACTATGTGGCATTCCTGATACACTTTGGGGTGTAGTTTTTTGTTGGGCTTGGGTTAACTCTTTCTAATTTACTCGTAAAAGGGGTGTGCCTGCTATTTTGCTTGCCACAATATGTTGAGGGGATCCGGTAGATTCCTTACATGGATCGACAGCGTTCAAACACGAGGGATAAGGCTCGTCGGCATTTTCCTTTTCATTTTGTTATCCTATTAGAAATGTTGAATCAATAGGTTATCAGCTATGATCTACTGGGATTCTGCGGCGAATGGCGGGCATAGCAGATGCTGAGGCGAGGTGGATGCCCAGTGAGAGCCATGTAAGCTCTGATATAGAGGTGGCAGGGGTTTTGCAGATAACTTAATAAACAAATTGAATCCAAACGCAAAAAAGGCTTCTCGGATGTGCGTGCATCTTTTGTCCCGGGATCTTAAACCACTTAGGAGGGAAGATTAATAAGGGACAGAATAACGGCATTCTGGGAAGCCTTTTTTAGCACCCCCTGCACGTCATGTTTCAGATGCTTGAGCCTGTGGGCAAGGCACTTCCCCATCGCAGCGTAACGATCTTATGCCCCAATACACGGAACGAACCTACAGAAAACGGATCAGACCCAAAGGGCTTTTCTCCTTTCAGGTGGCTGTGAGAGAAACAGATCTCTGGGTCTGTGCGGGGAGACATTTGGAGACGGAAACCAGGGACCTGGTATTCGCATCGAGGCATCAACTTGAGACCTATATCCGATTACACCCGGATTTCTCACATTCCCTCCTCCCCCTGAAACAAGACTCCTATGCGCCTCCTATCGTAAGAGAGATGATCCGCGCAGCCGGAAAGGCCCATGTCGGACCGATGGCCGCGGTCGCCGGCGCTATTGCGCAGCAGGTCGGTGAAGGTCTTCTGAATCTGACGAATGAGGTGATTGTGGAGAACGGGGGAGACATTTTTCTAAAGGCTGACCGACCCCTCACCGTATCGATTTTTACAGGGACATCGCCCCTGAACGGGCGGTTGGGTCTCCTGATCCCCACGCGCCAGATGCCTTTGGGCGTGTGTTCCTCATCGGGGACCGTCGGCCACTCCCTGAGCCAGGGGATAGCGGATGCGGTCTGCCTTCTGTCGGCATCCGCCGCCCTGGCCGACAGTGCCGCGACGGCCCTGGGGAACCGAATCAAGGGAAAAAGGGACCTGGACGACGTTGCCGAGTGGGCCGGTGAGATCGATGGGATACTGGGCGGTGTGGTCATCGTGAATGACGCCATGGCCACATGGGGTGACATTGAACTGGTGTCGCTGTGAGAAGGAGGCGCAAGGCGTTAGGCACAAGGCGCAAGGAATTGAGGAGTTGAGCACAGTTTCCGAATCCCCGGCCTCTCCCCGAACCCAACAATCCCAATAAACCCAACGAACTCAAGGAACTCAACAAACCCGACAACCCCGCCGTCCATTTTCACAGATCATACAGTGTGTCATCAACCCGGGGGCGCCGGTACTTGGCGGCCGCCATCGATTTTTTTTCAAAGGCAAACGGATCGTCTCCCTCCAAGAGGTCTCCCATTTCCGCTTCGATGGCTTCCGGGTCCTCCCCTGCCTCCATCCTGCGCAGGGCCTCCTCCATTCCCGAACCCAAATTCAGCCCGGTCATATCGGTCAACTTGCGCATGAGGTTGGCCGCCTGCTTGGGATCGTTCTCGTCGATATGCTCCGCCTCCCGTGCAAGGAGACTCATGGCCTTTTCCATCTTGCTTTCGTCCACATCGGGAAGAGTGGCCTCATCTTCCCCTCCCTGGTTCCGGGGGCTTGCAAAAACCGACATCCGTCGGTCCAGCCTGATCTTTCCGCACCTGGGGCATGAGGGCCGTTTCCCGGTGTCTACCGACTTGGAGAAGAAGTTGAATATCATGTGACAGTCAGGGCAGTAAAATTCGTATATCGGCATGCTTTCCACCTCATAAACCGGAGTCTTTTTCCTTTAAAGATAATGACGTTATCTCTGTTCTGTCAAATCATTTTTAAAGAGACTGGAGATTTATGCCTTGTCTTTTATTCTCTGTTGGTATACCCTCACGCTCAATACTTTGATACTGGATACTGGTTCTTGCAAGTTTGAAGTTACGAGTTTGGAGTGCCTAAAGTTAAAAAAGGAAAGATTCCGATTTCAACTTTTAACTTCACACTTCACATTCTACACTTCTTTCCTGGCCTTTTTTCGTAAACGAATCTCTTTAATTGAAGAATATTGTGAAAATCGGCGTGCTCTCAGATACCCACCTTCATCAGGTGACCCGGGAATTTCTCGATATCTACGATCACTATCTGTCTGACATGGATCTGGTCCTCCACGCGGGCGATGTGGTATCGTCAGATATCATTTATTTTCTGAATACGAGGGATTTTCATGGCGTCTGCGGCAATATGGATCCTGTGGCCCTCAAGCAGGTTCTTCCAGAAAAAAAAGTCTTAAACTTATCTGGTTACAGACTGGGGCTGATCCATGGCTGGGGTCGTTCCGATGGTCTGGAGGATCGAATACTCCCCATGTTTCACCACGTGGATATCATCGTGTATGGACATTCCCACATCGCCTCGAATCACGTGAGGGACGGGGTTCTTTTTTTCAATCCGGGGACGGCAACCGGATACAGCGCTTCAGAGGAGCACAGTATTGGCATACTGGAGTTGGGTGAGACGGCACGCGGTGAAATCATTCGGCTTTGAGGAAGCGATATGAAGGCATTATGGGCGCCATGGCGCATGGAGTATATTCTGTCTGATCAGAAGGGCGGGCCGTGCATCTTCTGCCCCGGAGACAATCGGGATACGGATCGGTCGCGGCTCATCCTGCATGTGGGCGATCTGTCCATGATCATGATGAATCGGTTCCCCTATATCAATGGACACATTCTGGTGGCTCCGGTGAGGCATGTCAAGGGACTGGAACGGCTCTCACAGGAAGAAAGACTGGACCTCTTGACAACGGTTACGCGTTCTGTTGAAATCCTGAAGAAGGCCTTTAGCCCCGAGGGGTTTAACGTGGGACTGAATCTCGGCAAGGTGGCCGGAGCAGGCGTTGAAGAACATATGCACTTCCACATTGTCCCGCGGTGGAACGGGGACCACAATTATATGACGGTCCTGGGGGAAGTGAGGGTTATTCCGGAGCACATTGAAGAAACCTATCATCGACTGTTGCCGCATTTCAAGGACCTTAACGTCGTTCACGGAGGTGAAGAATGAAACAGATAAAGGCGATTATCGTTATCCTGTTCCTGCTTGTTGTTGTGATCGTGGCAGTTCAGAACTACCAGGCCTTGACAACTGATATCAGTTTCAAGGTGAACCTGCTTTTTTTTGAGGCCAAGACCGCTGGCCTCCCCGTATTTCTGATTGCCGTCATTACATTCCTTATCGGTGTTTTCTGTGTCTGGGTGTATGGGATTTTCGAACGCCTTGATCTCAGGCGACAGATCAAAATGCTGATGAAAGAGGTGAAGGAAAAGGAGCAGGAACTCAACTCTCTCAGGAATCTCCCTGTCACCAGCGAGGCCATAGGTTCAGACCGGCCTCCTGTCAATATATGAGAAACATCCTCACAGGCTCGCTCGGCCCTTATTCGATTTCTGTCCAGGGCCGGAAAGGCGCCATTCTGTCTCAAGGGCGTGACGGACGGAATACTGGGTTTTTCAAGTCTGAAGTTACGAGTTTGGAGTGCCTAAAGTTAAGAACGGAAGATTCCGATTTCAACTTTTAACTCCTCACTTCACACTCCACACTTCTTTATAGGAGAGATTACGGTGCTGCAATCCGTTTGGCAATGGCTGCTTGAACCGGGTCTTCGGCAGATTCTGATCGTCTCGGCGATTGCCCTGCTGATTGGGCTCTCTCTGGGCTTCTGGACAAGGCCTGCGGAGAAGGAAAAGAAGAAGGCCATCGCCAGCAAGGGGGATAGGTCCTTTTTTAAGGGGATCCAGTACCTCCTATCAGATGACCACGATCAGGCCATTGAAGAATTTACCAAGTCGGTTCAGGTCAACTCAGACACCATTGAGACCTATGTGGCATTAGGCAATCTATACCGTTCAAGAGGCGACATAGACAGGGCCATTCGAATCCGGCAGACCATCATATTGAGGCCGAATATCGATGAGCGCATAAAGATCCGGGCTATGTTCGATCTGGGCAGAGACTATCGGAAAGGGGGATTTCTGAACCGCGCCCTCAAGACTTTTTTGGAGGTGGCAGGGCACGATCCTTCGGATGTGAAAACCTTAAAAGAGATTGAAAAGATCTATGAAGAGTTAAAGGACTGGGAGAACGCCTATCATACGCGACAGAAGATCGCACGATTGGACAAGGGGGATCACCAGCACATCCTGGCACACTATCTGGTTGAAACAGGAAAGGCCTGCCTGGAGAAGGAAGACCTGGTGCGTGCAAGGTCTCTTTTTTCCAAGGCCCTGTCCATTGACAGGCGGTGTGTGGACGCCTACCTTCATCTGGGAGATCTTCATTTTGCCAAACAGGAGTACAAAAAGGCGATCTCCACCTGGAAAAAAGTCGTGGAAATCACCCCCCAGTTCACATTTCTGGCATATCGCCGTCTCGAAGGGGCCTATTCTCAAATGAAGGACCTGGAGCCGGTAAGGAGTTTCTTGAAGGAGTGTTCTCGGTCCAATTCCGATGCATTTACCCACATGGCCCTGGCCCGCTACCTGAACAACGACAACGATGTGGAAGGCGCACTGGGGGAGATCGAAAAGGCCCTCGAACTGGACCCCTCTTTCTGGGAGGCCAGGCGATTCAAGGGCGAGATCCTTCTGACCCACGGAAGGGAAAGAGACGTCATCAGCGAATATCGTGAGATCATCGGGCATCTGACGATGCCTTATCTGAGGTTCCAGTGCTCCCAGTGTGGCTTTGAGCCTGCTGAACTTCAATGGAAATGCCCCCAGTGCAACCGATGGGATACCGTCGGGCTGATAGATTCCACAGGCGCAGCAGTAGAACATCCGGCGTGAGATATGGATGGAGGATGGGCGCAGGGGCGCAGCAGATCCAGGCGCTGCGGGCCAGGATTCCCTGGTTCAATATCCAATAGTTAATCTTCAATTTTCAATTCAATATGACCCCAATGACACCTATGCTGAGGCAATATATGGGCATCAAGGATCAATTCCCTGATGCCATTTTGTTTTTCCGCATGGGTGATTTTTATGAAATGTTTTTCGATGATGCCCGAATCGCATCCCGGATCTTGGGAATTACCCTGACGTCAAGAGGGACTTACAATGGAGACAAGGTCCCCATGTGCGGCATTCCCCACCATGCCAACCGCGCCTATATCGGAAAACTGCTGGACAGCGGATGGAAGGTGGCCATCTGCGAGCAGATCGGGGACCCCGGATCGACCAAGGGGATTGTGGAGCGGGAGGTCGTGAGGGTGGTGACGCCAGGGTCGGTGGTGGATGAAAAGGAACTTGACGATAAGAGCCATCTCTTCATGGCCGCCGTATCGGGAGACGAAGGCGCCTATGGGCTGGCACATGTGGACCTTTCCACGGGTGAATTTAGGGTGACGGAGATGGGGTCGTTCGATGCCGTCGTGGATGAACTGGCGAGGATCGACCCGGCCGAGGTCCTGATTCCGGAAGACGATCATTTGACGAACCGGAAGCCCCTTTCAAGTTACCGTCTGGAGGTGCTGAAGAAGGATTCCTATGACCCCCGTGAGGCCGTATCGCTCTTGAAACAGCAGTTGCAGGTGAGGTCCTTGACCGGGTTCGGATGCCAGAACATGCCCCAGGCAATCATTGCCGCCGGGGCCATTGTCTCCTATCTCCGGGATACCCAGAAAGGATTCCCTGAACACATCAGAGAGATCGTGACCTACCATATGAAAGATTATATGGTCCTCGACGAATCCACATACGCTCATCTGGAATTGCTGAAGACCATGCGGCGGCAGTCAGTGAAAGGGTCTCTCTTCGATATCCTTGATAAAACCGTCACCCCAATGGGAAGCAGGCTTCTCAAAAACTGGATTTCTTATCCCCTCATCAACCTCGATAAGATTCGAGAGCGATCAGCAGGCGTCGCCTGCCTGAAGGAGGATGCCCTGTTGAGGAGGGACATACGGGATGAACTCAAAAAGATCTATGATATTGCCCGTCTAAACGGCCGAATCGCCCTCAAGAGGGCCAATGCGAGAGATCTTATTGCCCTTAAATCCTCCCTTTTGAGACTCCCTTTCATAAAGGATGCCCTGAAGGATTCCAACAGCGCCCTGTTATCCGACATTGGCGCCCATTTAGACACCCTCCAGGACGTTGCACAACTGATCGACGCATCGGTCCAGGAAGAGCCGCCGGTGTCTCTGAAGGAAGGCGGCATCATCAAAGAGGGGTATAACGATGAATTGGACAGATTGATCTTCTTGAGTCGCGACGGAAAGAGCTGGATCGCCAGATTCGCCCGTTCCGAACAGGAAAGGACCGGAATTTCGAGCCTGAAGGTAGGATTTAACAAGGTCTTCGGGTATTACATTGAGGTCACCAAGGTCAACCTTCATCTCGTGCCCGACGACTATATCCGGAAACAGACCCTGACCCATGGCGAGCGCTATATTACGGAGGCGTTGAAGGTCAAAGAAGAAGAGGTGTTGGGCGCTGAAGAAAAGAGGGTCGAACTGGAGGGCGACATTTTCGAGGGCATCCGCAAAAAGATTGCGACAGAGAATCAGAGACTAAGGGAGACAGCGGCTCTTGTCTCACAGATGGATGTCATCGCCGGCCTGGCGGAGACCGCCGAGGCCAACGACTACACCTGTCCGGAGGTCAATGACAGCGCTGCCCTCGATATTCTACAGGGAAGACACCCCGTCATTGAACTGAGCGTCAAAGAAGAGGATTTTGTCCCCAACGATATCCATTTGGATTCTGAAAAACAGCAGGTGATGATCATCACCGGTCCGAATATGGCAGGCAAATCCACCATCTTGCGGCAGACGGCGCTGACCGTGCTGATGGCCCAGATGGGGGGGTTCGTCCCCGCGTCAAGGGCGGTTATCGGCCTGGTGGACCGCATTTTTACCAGGGTCGGCGCATCGGACGATCTGGCAAGAGGGCAGAGCACCTTCATGGTGGAGATGGATGAAACGGCGAACATCCTGAGGCATATGAGTCCTAAAAGCCTGGTCATCTTAGACGAAATCGGACGGGGGACTAGCACCTACGATGGTCTGAGCATTGCGTGGGCCGTCGCAGAGGCCCTACATGACAAAGAAGAAAAGGGGGTTCGGACGCTCTTCGCCACCCACTATCACGAGCTGACCGAGCTTGTGACCACCAAACAGCGGGTCAAGAATTTTAATATTGCGGTCCGGGAATGGAATGATCAAATTATTTTCCTGAGGAAGCTGGTCCCTGGGGGAACCAGCCGGAGTTATGGCATCCAGGTCGCCCAGATTGCGGGAATTCCGGAAGGCGTTATCAGGCGGGCTAAGGAGATTTTGAATAACCTGGAGAAGGCCGAGGCGGATGAAACCGGCAGACCGCGTCTCGCCCGTCATCGGGTGTCCGAACCGAGGGAAGGGGGCATGGTTCAGTTGGCCCTTTTCGGGCCCAAGGATTGGGAAATGAGAGAATGGATCAGGGGTCTGAATCTTGACGCCATGACCCCGGTGGAGGCCCTGGTGACGCTCAATGACCTGAAGGAGCGCGTGATTCGCGGCTGATTCTCCCGGGTCCCCGAGGCAATCCGGGGTGACAATAACGCTGTCAGTGACTTGAATCGAAAAAAATGATATAGAAAACATCGGCTATGACGTAGATGGGGGCAAGCATTCGCAGGTTCAGGGATTCAACGTATAAACACGATCGTGTGGATATGAAGAGCAGGATCTATTATATCTGGACGTTTCTCTTTTTGGCGGGCCTTTTTGCGGGATGCCCCACGGCCTTCTGCAAGACCACGGCCGGACCCGAGGCCCTGCTCGAGTCCGCAGGAGAGTGCCGAAAGGCCTTGAATGCCGAGCCGAAAAAGGGGTCATACCGCCATCAATGGCTCAAATGCATCCATCGCTATGAAAAGGTCTACGCGACATATCCCACGAGTTCTCAGGCCGCGTGGGCACTGTATCGTTCAGCCGAGCTTTACACCGGGCTGTCCAGATACTCCGGGAATCCGAAGGACCTGGACGAGGCGATCACCCTTTACAGGACCCTGGTCGACAAACACAAGGGACATGACCTGGCCGATGATGCCCAGTACAGGATCGGCGAGATCTTTTACAAACACAAAAACGATCCGAGCCAGGCCTATGTGGAATTCCTGAAAGTGGACGTCAACTTCCCCTCTGGAAATATGCGGCCCAAGGCCAAGGAGATGGTCAACAGGCTCGCCAAGACCCTTGGCGCAAAGGAGGGCAAGACCGGGGCCGCGGAGGTCGCCCGTCCCCAAACCAAGCGGGTGGACGTCAAAGATATTCGCTACTGGTCGACCCCCAATTATACGCGGGTAGTGATTGACCTCCAGGACCCTGTGGCCTATGAACACCATATGCTGGGGCCCGACCCAGGCCAGAACAAGCCGCTCAGGCTCTATCTCGATCTCAAGAACGCCCGGGTCCCCAAGAGCATTGATACCGCGGTCCTGATCAAAAACGATCTGCTCCAAAGGGCCAGGGCAGGCCAATACACGCTGGATACGGTTCGCGTGGTGCTGGATATCGAAAAAATGGGCGGGTACAAGGTATTTCACCTCTACGATCCTTTCAGGATAGTGGTGGATGTGCGCGCGTCGAAAGAGGCCGAGAGCCAGCCTCAGGCCGAGAGCCAGCCCGAGCCCCAGATCCAGAGCCAGCCCGAGCCCCAGATCCAGGCCCAGCCGAAGACTGCAATTAAGAAACGGGGTGTCAGAAAGGGGATCCGGAAGGAAAAGGCGCCTGACAAAACGGTCTCTCTGGCCAGGCAGCTCGGTTTGAATGTCAAGAGAATCGTCATCGACCCGGGACACGGCGGAAAAGACCCCGGGTGTCGAATCGGGGGCCAGTTTGAAAAGGATATCACCCTGGACATTGCCAGGCTTCTGGCCCGGAAATTGAGGGGAAAGATCGGGTGCGAGGTCTTCCTCACCAGGGATAAAGACACCTCTCTATCTCTGGAGCAGCGGACGGCCATTGCCAATATGAAAAAGGCTGATCTGTTTATTTCACTCCATGTGAATGCCCACAAAGATGAGCGCATCCATGGATTGGAGACCTATTTTTTGAATATGGCCACGGATCAGAGCGCGATGTTGGTGGCGGCGCGGGAAAACGCCGCATCCGAAAAGAGCATCAGCGATCTCCAGACTATTCTGAACGACCTCATGCTGAATACCAAGATCAACGAGTCAAGCCGATTGGCCCATAACGTGCAGAACGGAATGGTAGGGGGAACCAGCAAGATGTATGGCGACATCAAGAGCCTGGGCGTCAAGCAGGCCCCTTTTTATGTGCTGATCGGCGCCGAAATGCCGGCCGTTCTCGTGGAGGTCGGTTTTCTCAGCAACCCCATGGAAAGACAGCGGCTGGCCACCAGCAAGTATCAGGAGAGCGTCACAGACGGCATTTACGGCGGGATCAGGAGCTATATTGAGAGTATTGAGAAGGCCTACCGCGGAGGGTAATTCTCCTACTTCAATCGCAGGTATGCATCGATAAACATGTCGATGCCCCCGTCCATGACCCTGTCCACGTTTCCCTCTTCCATATTTGTCCGGTGATCCTTGACCAATCGGTAGGGATTGAACACATAGGATCGAATCTGACTTCCCCATGCGATCTCCTTTTGGGTCTGGTGCATCTCATGCTTTTTCTGCTCCAATTTCTCTTTTTCGGCCTTATAGAGCTTTGCCTTGAGCACCTTCATGGCCATGTCCTTGTTGCGGTGCTGGGATTTCTCATTTTGGCACTGGACCACAATTCCTGTGGGAAGGTGGGTAATTCTCACGGCTGAACTGGTTTTGTTCACATGCTGCCCCCCCGGACCGCTGGCCCGGTAGGTGTCGATGCGAAGATCATTTTCATCGATTTCGATGACAATGTCCGTGTCCACTTCGGGTAGGACCGAGACCGATGCGAAGGTGGTGTGCCTCCTTCCTGTGGCGTCAAACGGCGAGATCCTTACCATGCGGTGGATCCCATGCTCTGACTTGAGATATCCATAGGCGTACGGGCCTGTGATGGTAAGGGTGACGTTTTTTATGCCTGCCTCATCGCCGGGAAGGTAGTCGATGACCCGGACGTCCATCCCCTTGTCCTCGGCCCACCGGGTGTACATCCTAAAAAGCATTTCCACCCAGTCCTGGGCCTCGGTCCCGCCGGCCCCTGCATTAATGGCCACAATGGCATTCCGCTTGTCGTCTGGATCTCCAAGAAGGGATGTCAATTCCATCCCCTTGATTTCTCTCTGGAGGCGGGCCATATCGCGGCGCACCTCTTTGATGGCCGTTTCATCCCTTTCTTCTTGGGCGATTTCGGCGAGGATCCTTGCGTCTTCGGTCTCTTTGTACAGTTTCTGCCAGGCGTCGATCTCCCCTCTCATCCAGGCCCTCTCCTGGCTCAGGCGGGAGACCTCTTCCTGATCCTTCTGCCAGAAACCGGGGGTCGCCATCAATTTTTCAATTTTCTCAAGTTCTTGCTGATGGCTGTCCAGGTCAAAGATGACCTCTTAACGCATCCAGTTGTTCCATCATCAGGTCGATCTTTTCATTCATCTCTTCAAACATAGCGGTCGCCCCCCTTACCATATGGTTTCGTTTGGGTGATATTCTAATCTCACTAAAAATTATTTCAAGTCGACCCCATCTCTTATTGGCCGACCACGAGAAATACGGGAGATGCCAATGCCGTAAGACCTGGCCCCCTAACATCGTCAGCAGTTAACCCCTTAGGGCCTCGTAACTTACAACACGTTTTAAAACAAGGTTTCAGTGTCCAGGCCTCAGGAAAGACAAGGGCAAAAGCTGAAACCTGAAACCCGAAACCAGTATTGGGTTGCGGGCGGTAGCCCACCCTGGATTATACGATGGTATCGTTTCTTTCGGTTTTGAATATGGATGTGGATCCACTATAATCCGGCCCGAATGACGATTCAATCATTATTTGGACACCCTATGGTGGGCGGCGTGTCGACCCTATTAAATTGCAGGCAGGTCTCCCTATCGGGGCGGATGCCCTGTTTGCCCTTGCCGGTTGGCGGGTTGCCAGCCTCGGCAGGAGTCAGTACAGGAAAAACCGATCAGGTCAAACTGGATCTTGACATCGTGATGCTTTTCTGGGTAAAATTATAATTTTTAGAAAAACCCTTTTGATGAAAGGAACGTTAGCGGGATTTCCCCGCGTATAGATCAGGAACCTGTTAAAATTGCAGCATACAGATCATCCGTGACAGGCTCGTCTTAGGGCCTTCGCTTTCTGTTTAGGGAGCGATAGTGATTGACTCAGATTTTTTCTAATGTTTCCGGTTTGTCCGGGTCAGGAGATTCATCATGAGAGTTCTCGTAAGTGATCCTCTATCGGAAGTGGGCGTGAAAATCTTCCAGGAAACCCCTGGGATTGATGTGGACGTGAACACCGGCCTTACCCCCGAGGAATTGAAGGGAATTATCGGTGGTTATGAAGGTCTGGCGATACGAAGCGCCACTCGGGTGACGGCCGATATCCTTGAGGCGGCCGACCGCCTGAAGGTGATCGGCCGAGCCGGGATTGGGCTGGATAATGTCGATATCCCTGCAGCGAGCCAGCGGGGAATTGTGGTCATGAACACCCCCGAGGGGAATACCATCACCACTGCCGAGCATGCCATGGCGATGATCATGGCCCTTTCACGGAATATTCCACAGGCAACGGCTTCGCTCAAGGAGGGTAAGTGGGAAAAGAAAAAACTCAAGGGCCGTGAGCTGTTCAACAAGACCCTTGGACTTATCGGTCTGGGTCATATTGGGCGAATCGTGGCCGACAGGGCCAAGGGGATGAAGATGAAGGTCATTGTCTACGATCCGTATATCAAGCCGGACCGGATTGAAAAGCTCGATCTTGAGCCTGTTTCCCTTGAGGCCCTCTTGGCCCGGGCGGACTACATCACCGTCCATACCCCCAAGACAGAAGAGACGAGCAATATGCTTAACCGGGAAGTCATCTCAAAGATGAAAAAGGGCGCCATGATCATCAACTGCGCCAGGGGGGGGATCGTCAACGAGGAGGATGTGTATGAGGCATTGGCATCCGGCCATCTGGGAGGGGCGGCCTTTGACGTATTCGAGACCGAACCGCCTGGAAAATCAAGGCTGATGGAACTCTCCAATTTTATCTGCACCCCTCATCTGGGAGCATCTACCAAAGAGGCCCAGGATAATGTCGCCAAAGACGTGGCCGAACAGATCATTGCCTACCTGCTTCACGGAACCGTGAAGAACGCCGTCAATGTGCCCAGCATCAGCGAAGAGCTGATGACGGTGCTGAGGCCTTTTGTAACGCTTCTCGAGAGAATGGGTTCGCTTCAGGCCCAGTTGGCCGACAGCGCCCTGGTGGAGGTGCAGGTCCAATACAGAGGCGCCATCATCGAATACGACGTCGCCCCGCTGACCACCGCCCTGCTCAAAGGGATGTTGACGCCAATCCTCAAGCACGATGTCAACTTTGTCAACGCTCCCTATATCGCATCTGAGAGGGGCATCGAGGTGGTGGAATCCAAAAGTACACGTTCGGATGATTTTGCCAGCCTTGTGAAGGTGACGGCCAAGAGCCTCGAAGGTCAGAATGTCGTGTCCGGCACCATTTTTGGCAAGAATCTCCCCAGGATATTGCGGATTAATAATTTCTATTTAGAGGCGATTCCCGAAGGACATATCCTCCTGATCCGCAACGAAAACACTCCGGGGGTGATCGGCCAGATCACCTCGGCCCTGGCCAGGCATCAGATTAACATTGATCGCATGCAGGTGGGAGAGGAAAAGGAGAAGAGACAGAATGTGATCCTTATCACGACTGGCGCCACTGTCAGCGACGACATCCTTGAAGAAATCCGTTCATTACGTAACGTGCTCTCCGCACAGCGGATTGAGTTGTAGAGGGAATTGAGGGATTCAAAAATTGAGGGATTCAGGGATTTCGACAATTTTGGAATTCAGTGATTGAGGAATTTGGGGATACGCGACGGAACATTAGCCATTCCGTCAATATCGTAATTCCTCAATTCGCAATCCCTAAATTCATAATCACATTTTTTTAGGAGTCAGATTATGGCAGAAGAAGAAAAGGGATTTGTTATAAAGGACAGACGATCGTTCGATGAGCAGGGGGAACTCAAGAAAGACGATTCCCCAGAGGAAAGGGTGAGGGAGGAACCTGCAAAGAGGCCGCCCAAGAAGGAGTCGGCATCGCCTCCCCTCCCTGAGGTCAACTTTTCATCCCTTATCTTGAGTCTCAGCTCAACGGCCTTCCTCCATCTGGGCGAGATCCCTGACCCCGGGACCGGCGAAAAAAGGAAGGACCTCCCCCTTGCCAAACATGTGATCGACACCATTGGGATGCTGAAGGAAAAGACTGAGGGCAATCTGACGAGGGAGGAGAAACAGCTCATTGAAAATGTTTTGACCGAGCTCAGGTTGCGCTATGTAAAGGCAAGATAGGGTCCTGACCGCGTGGATAAACCGGTAAGTCTATGACTGACTTTCTGTGGGGGGCCGTTTGCGCGTCAGGTTTTATTGCTTCTAAATTTCAGGTAAGTTACACCGCATGAAGGGAAGGTCTTTATGGTTTTCATGTACTATGCCCCGTCAGGCGTCGAGCGTCTGAGCCAGCGGCTTGTGCGGCGCGTTTTATTATGGATGACGGCAGGGTTTATTCTCGCTGCCCTCATTATTCCGCAATCGTCTTCAATGGCCCAGACAAGCAGTATTCTGCCTGCCGCCCCTGGATCGTTTTCCAGCCTGGTCAAAAAGGCAAAATCGTCTGTGGTTAACATCAGCACCGTCAAGACCATTGCCGGCGGATTGGCTCACCCCTTTTCCTTCGGCGGTCCATCCGGACCCAACGATCCGTTAAAGGATTTTTTCGACCGTTTCTTTGGCGATCAGATGCCCAAGGATTTTAAACAGAAAAACCTTGGATCCGGGTTTATTATCGATAAACAGGGGTTCATTCTGACAAATAATCATGTGGTAGAGAAGGCTGACGAGATCACCGTGAAGTTGGCAGACGGGAAGAGCTTCCTTGCAAATATCGTGGGCCGCGATCCCAAGACGGATCTCGCTTTGATTCGAATCGAAAGCGACCAAGAGCTGATCCCTCTCCCGATGGGAGACTCCGAAAGTCTCGAAGTGGGAGATTGGGTCGTCGCCATGGGCAATCCCTTCGGTCTTGACAACACGGTCACGGCCGGGATTGTCAGCGCCAAATATCGGCATATCGGGGCCGGGCCTTACGAAAATTTCATCCAGACCGATGCCTCCATTAATCCGGGGAACAGTGGGGGACCCCTCCTGAACACCCGATGCGAAGTCATTGGGATCAATACGGTTATTTTTTCGCAGACCGGAGGAAGCATCGGCATCGGGTTTGCCATTCCGATCAACATGGCCAAAGAGATCCTGGAACAACTCAAGACAGGAAGGGTGGTCAGGGGTTGGTTGGGGGTCATGATTCAGAAAATTACCCCTGAGCTGAAAGCCAAGCTGGGCCTGGAGGACGAGCAGGGCGCCCTGGTGGCGGATGTCTCATCCGGAAGCCCTGCCGAAAAGGCCGGCATTCAGCGTGGGGATGTCATCGTTTCCTTTGATGGGAAAAAGATCAATGAAATGAATGATCTACCCTATATTGTCGCCTCCACGCCCATCGGCAAGGCCGTGCCCGTAAAGGTTGTGCGAAAGGGACGGGAAAGGATTTTGGAAGTCAAGATAGGGGAGTTGAAGGAGGGGAAAAAGGACCTTGAAGAGGGGGGGAAAAGCCGGTCCGAAAGCCGGCTCGGAATGAGGGTGGAGGACCTTACGCCCCAGTTGGCAAAAGATCTGGGTCTCCCTGACGCCGAGGGTCTCGCTATTGTTCAGGTGGATGGCGGTTCGCCTGCCGCTGAAGCCGGTCTCAGACCGGGAGATATCATTTTGGAACTGGACCAGGGCCCTGTCAAGGATGCCGATGAGTTCCTTAAAAAAATCACTCGCTACAAGAAAGGCGACACCATCCTTTTTCTCATCAAGCGGGGAGATTCCACCCTCTATGTGACAGTGAAGGCAGAAGATTGACCCAGAAAACAGTCGCCCCTGTAAAACGGATTCCGTATGCCGCAGGGAGTCAGCATCCACAAGAAGTGAAGACATAGCGCTCACTCCTCTTGGACTCCCCTGAGGCGTGCTCATCTCCTGAACGCGATATGGACACAGGATTTTCACCCAGACGACCGTCACACCATAATCCATCGTCAATCCACTTCGCCCCTGCCAAGCTGAATGTTCGGCTGAAGGTCCTTGGACGCCGGCCGGACGGGTACCACGAACTGGTTTCGATCATGGCGCCTGTCTCCCTATATGACCGGATCGAACTCCGAACGACCCCTGACAGGCGAATCCGAATATCCTGCCAGGGCTTCCCTGCGCCATCCGACGAAGAAAACCTTGCCTGCCGGGCTGCCAGAGCCTTTTTTATCAGAACCGGTGTGGATGGCGGGGTTTCCATAAGGCTTACCAAGAACATACCTGTCGCGGCCGGCCTGGGCGGCGGCAGCAGCGATGCGGCGTGTGTCCTCATGGCCCTGAACCGGATCTGTTCCTCTCCGCTCTCGGGGAAAGAATTAGCGGAGATGGCCATCGGCCTGGGCGCGGATGTCCCCTTTTTTCTAATGGAAAGGTCCTGTATTGCCAGGGGGATCGGGGAAATCCTGGAACCGATTGAAAACTGGCCGAAACTCTGGTATGTTATCATCACGCCTCCCATTTTAGTGTCCACCTCCTGGGTCTATGGCAATCTAAACGTATTCGCAGCCTCAAGTGAATTGGAGTTGACAAGGGGGGCGTATCAGTATATTATCAGTCATTTAAAGAAAAAGCCGCTCGATATCGGCCCCATCTTGGAAAACGACTTGGAGCGGGTCACGGCTGGCCGGTTCCCTGTTATTGAACGCATCAAACAATCGCTCACAGAGGCGGGGGCGGATGGGGCCCTGATGTCAGGGAGTGGTCCGAGTGTCTTTGGGGTTTTTCAATCAGAAGATACTGCTCTCCGGGCAAAGGCGGCCCTTGGTGACAGCCATCTGGGAGATATCTTTCTGGCGCGAGGCCTTGCCTGATTCTCCGGCCTTCGACATCTGACCGCCCTACTGGGGTGTCGTCAAGCGGTAAGACACGGGCCTTTGGAGCCCGCATTCGGAGGTTCGAATCCTCCCACCCCAGCCAAAAGAGAATAGAAAGAGGACTCAATTTGGACCAGGAAATAAAACTGTTCGGCGGTACCTCAAATCCTGCGCTGACCCTCGAGGTGTGTGATTACCTGGGGACCCAACCGGGAAAGATCCTCGCCAAGACCTTCAGCGATGGAGAGATCCAGGTGGAAATCGGGGAAAATATACGAGGAAGGGACGTTTTTGTGATCCAGTCCACCTCAACCCCGGTGAACGACAACCTGATGCAGCTCTTGATTATAATGGATGCCATGAGGCGGGCATCGGCCGAGCGCGTCACCGCCGTTATTCCCTACTATGGTTACAGCCGACAGGATCGGAAGGTCAAGCCGAGGGTCCCCATCACGGCAAAACTCGTGGCCGATCTGATCACGGTCGCAGGGGCAAACCGGGTGGTATCCATGGATCTGCATGCAGGACAGATTCAAGGTTACTTCAACATCCCTGTCGATAACATCTTCGCCGCTCCCATTCTCCTCAAATATATAGAGAGCAACCTTCGAGATGATCTGGTTATTATTTCGCCAGACGCCGGCGGCGTTGAGCGGGCCCGGGCCTTTGCCAAGCGCCTGGATGCATCCTTGGCTATTATCGATAAGCGACGGGAGGCCCCGAATATATCTCAGGCGATGAACATCATTGGCGAGGTGAAGGGGAAGACCGCCATCATCCTCGACGACATGGTCGATACCGCAGGGACATTGACGCAGGCCGCCGCTGCGCTCAAGGACCGGGGTGCGGGCGGAATCCACGCCTGCTGCACCCATCCTGTCCTCTCCGGGCCTTCTATCGAGAGGATCGAGGCCTCGCCGATTGACAGCCTGGTTGTCACCAACACCATCCCCCTGAGTGATAAGGCCAAGGATTGCCGGAAAATCATCGTATTATCTATTGCGGAACTATTAGGGGAAACCATTAAGAGAAGCCATAATTCTCATTCAGTCAGCACGTTGTTTGTCTAACTGCCCATAACAACGCCTGAGCGTGGTTGGGTTTTTTTTCGCTTGTGAAAAATTTTATTAATCCGGGAGGATCCCATGCATCAGTTGAAACTCGCCGCCCATGAAAGAGACACCAAGGGAAAGGGAGCGGCCAGAAAATTGCGAAAAATGAATAAGTTGCCGGCTATTTTTTATGGTCCGAGGACCCAGCCGATCATGCTAACTGTCAATTACCCTGAATTTGAGCGTATCACCAAGATGTCCGGATACGAGAATGCCATTCTGGATCTCCACATCACATCGAGCCGCGGGGAAGAGACCCGCAAGGCGATGGTGAAAGAACTGACGATAGATCCCGTCAAAAACACCTGTCTTCATGCAGACTTCTACGAGATCTCCATGGATCAGGAGATTACCGTGGATATCCCCATTCACCTGATGAACACGCCGATAGGCGTAACCAATGGCGGGCTTCTTCAGATTGTGCGGAGAGAGCTGACCGTGTCCTGTCTCCCTGACAAGCTGATCGATTCCCTGGAGATCGACGTGTCCGGACTGGAGATAGGAGGTTCGGTGCACATTCGAGACATCGCGCTTCCGGAAGGGATTGCCTGCGTAGAAGAAGGAGATCTTACCGTCGCCGTTGTGTCCGCGCCCAGCGGGGGATTAGAGGGGAGGCCTGAAGGGGAGATTGAGGAAGAAACGGCAGACTCCGAAAAGGGCGCTGCTGAAGAAACAGAGGGAAAAAGGAAAGGGGGTGACCAGTAACACATCATTTGAACTTGATTGTGGGCCTCGGCAATCCCGGACCGGGATATGAGACATCGAGACATAATGCAGGGTTTAAGGTGGTCGACCTGTGGTGCAAGGATCTGGGGCTCTCCCTGAGCAGCCGCCGCTTCCGTGCAAAGGCCATCCGGGCGGAATTCCGGGGAAATAGCATCATACTTCTTTGCCCCCTGACCTTTATGAACCTGAGCGGTGAATCGGTCAGGGCCTGTGCCAGTTATTATGCCTTGGAGACCAGCAGGATCCTGGTCGTCCATGACGATTTGGACATCCCTCTGGGAAGGATAAAGGTCGTCAGGGACGGCGGGGCCGGAGGGCACAAAGGCGTGTCATCCATCATCCGCCATCTGGGGAGCGCAGGATTTTGCCAGGTCAAGGTCGGCATAGGACGCCCGCGGTATGGAGAGGCCGTTGAAGATTATGTCCTTGCCCCCTTTTACGCCGATGAGAGAGGGCTTGCCGAAGATGTGCTCCGACTGGCCGTTAACGCGTGTGAACTATTTGTTTTGGAAGGGGTTGAATCGGCCATGAATCGTATCAATTGTCAGAACTTAATGAATTAAGGAGGAAACAAAGAGATGCAGGGATTAACCTTTTATGCGCCTTTCTTGGGGATCCTGGGACTGTTCGTTGCCTGGTTGATCTATGGGTATGTGAAGAAGCAGCCCAATGGGAATGCCCTCATGCAGGAACTGGAGGCCATGATCCATGATGGTGCCATGGCCTTCCTGAAGAAGGAGTATTCCGTCCTGGTATTTTTCATCGCAGCCGTCTTCCTTCTCCTGGGGTTGGGTATTGACTGGAAAACGGCCATTGCCTTTGTGACCGGCGCAGCGTGCTCCATTGCCGCCGGTTATTCGGGCATGTCGGCCGCCACCCGTGGGAACTCCAGGACCGCCGAGGCCGCCAACAAGCACGGTCAGGCCAGGGCCTTGAATGTGTCGTATTTCTCGGGATCGGTCATGGGGCTTGCCGTGGCAGGCCTTGGGCTCCTGGGGGTTGGCTTCTGGTTCGCCATGTACGGAGGAAACCCGGACACGGCCCTTTACATCAACGGCTTTGCCATGGGGGCCAGCTCCATCGCCCTCTTTGCCCGTGTGGGCGGCGGAATCTACACCAAGGCGGCCGACGTGGGGGCCGACCTGGTAGGAAAGGTGGAGGCAGGGATTCCCGAGGACGATCCCCGGAACCCTGGCGTCATCGCCGACAACGTGGGCGACAATGTAGGGGATATTGCCGGCATGGGGGCCGATATCTTCGAGTCCTACGTGGGATCGATCATCGCGACCATCGCCATTGCCGCCACCATCACCCTTACTCCCGAATTCCTCAAGGCCAATCCGACACTGGGCACGGATATTGCGGCCATCAAGCTGAAATACATGGCCATGCCGGTCCTGATCGCCATGGGGGGTCTCATCTCCTCCCTCGTGGGCATCTTCTCCATCAAGCTCTTCCAGAAGGGGAGCCCGGCAGGCGCCCTTCGATACACCACCTTTGTGGCGGCCATTGTCTTTGTCATCCTGACCATCATCATCAACAAGGCCATCGGGCTTCCCATGGGCATTTTCTGGGCCGTCTTATCGGGTCTCCTTTGCGGCATTGCCATAGGTCTCCTGGCCGAATACTACACCTCGGGCCCTCCTGTGAAGCGGATTGCCAATCAGTCCAAGACAGGTCCGGCCACGGTCCTCATCGCCGGTCTCGCCGTGGGCATGCAGTCCACCTATCTTCCCATGCTGGGCATCTGTGTGGCTGTCTTCGTGGGATACCAGACGGCCGGCGTTTATGGGGTCGGCATCTCGGCCGTGGGGATGCTGGCCACGGTGGGGGCCACCATGACGGTGGATGCCTATGGTCCCATCGCGGATAATGCGGGCGGCATCTCGGAGATGAGCGGCCTGGGTCCTGAGACCCGGAAGATCACGGACAGTCTGGATGCCCTGGGCAACACCACCGCGGCCATCGGCAAGGGGTTTGCCATCGGCTCTGCGGCCCTCACGGCGCTGGCCCTCTTTGTGGCCTATACCATGTCCGCAGGGCTCAAGGCGATCGATCTCCTGAACCCCATGACCGTGATCGGCGTCTTTCTTGGCGGCATCGTTCCCATGCTGGCTGCGGCCTTTACCATGACATCCGTCGGAAAGGCGGCCTTCAGCATCGTGGAGGAGATCCGCCGGCAGTTCAGGGAGATCCCGGGTCTTCTCGAGGGGAAACCCGGAGTAAAGCCGGAACCGGGTAAGTGCGTGAGCATTGCAACGGGCGCGGCCCTTCGGGAGATGATTGCCCCGGGGCTCATGACCGTTCTGGCGCCCGTTGCCGTGGGTTTTCTCCTTGGGAAGGAGACCCTGGGCGGGATGCTGCTCGGCGCCACCACCATGGGGGCCTTTCTGGCCCTGTTCATGGCCAATGCCGGGGGCGCATGGGACAATGCCAAGAAATGGATCGAGGCAGGCAACCTGGGCGGAAAGGGTTCTGCCAACCACAAGGCCGCAGTCGTAGGCGACACCGTGGGCGACCCTTTCAAGGATACCTCGGGACCGGCCATGAACATCTTGATCAAATTGATGTCCGTCGTGTCCCTGGTCATTGCTCCCGTTCTGCCTTCGGTTGGGTTGTTTTTAAGATAGACGTCTGAATAAGGAAAGATCGGTGCATTGTGTCTTATAGCTCACGGCCGGCATAGCCCATGGCAGAAGGCGAGGGCCTTCTGTCAATGGGCTTACGGCCGTCATGCCTGATTCCGTACATGCACAATCAGGCCGAAATGGCTGCCGGTGAGAGCGGCTGCCCCGAGGTATGGAGGGATCGGTTTTCGGGTCCCCTCCCGCCTCGCTATTTCAGTCAAAGGAGGTCTCAATGTTCAGTGTGGGCGATTTGGCCGTATACCCTGCGCATGGCGTCGGCGTCATCGAGCGGATAGAAAACCAGGAAATCTCGGGTTGTGAACAGGATTTCTATGTCATGCGGATTCTCGATAACAATATGATTATCATGATACCAACCCGTAACGTGAATAATGTGGGGTTAAGGGAGCTTATCAACAAGACAGAGCTTCCGAGGCTCTACTCCATCCTGGAAAAGAGAGACGTCGCCCTCGACAATCAGACCTGGAACCGGCGATACAGGGAGTACATGGACAAAATCAAGACCGGCTCTGTCTTTGAGGTCGCCGAGGTATATCGCGACCTGTTGATGCTGAGGGTGGAAAAGGACCTTTCCTTTGGCGAAAGAAAGATGCTGGAAACCGCCCGGGGCCTGCTGATCAAAGAAATATCCCTTGCAAAACAGATCGGCGAATCGCAGGTAGAGAAAGACTTAGACAGAATGTTTTCCTGATCCTCATGTTCGCATCATTCCTGTCCTTGGCGCCGCAAAGCGCTCGGCTACAGCACGTTCTCGTCACCCGTCAGCAAGTTGATGAATGTCACAGAATCCAGACAGGATATTTTTCTATGAAATACCCGAGAATGATCAGGGTACCCGCCTGGATGTCTTTCTCTGCAACCGTTCCATCGGCCTGTCTCGGTCGCGGATCCAGTCGCTCATCAAGGAAGGGCATGCCAGGGTAAACGGCCGGCCTTCAAAGACAAGCCATAAATTGAAGCCTGGAGATCGGGTCTTTCTTGCCATCCCGCCTCCGGAAAGATTGACGCTTACCCCCGATGACGTCGAGTTTCAGGTGATCTACGAAGACGAATCGTTGATCGTTGTATCAAAACCTGCAGGGGTTGTGGTTCACCCGGCCCCCGGGCATTCAAGCAGGACCCTGGTCCATGGGCTTCTCAAACACTGCAAGGACCTCTCAGGAATTGGAGGCGCCCTGAGACCCGGGATCGTGCATCGGCTTGACAAGAACACGTCCGGGCTCATGATAGCGGCAAAAAGCGACCTTGCCCATGCCGCTCTATCCGAGCAATTCAAGGCCGGCCAGGTAAAAAAAGAATACCTGACCCTTGTCCGTGGACACCTGAGCGGTGAAAAGGGGGAAATTGACCTCCCCATAGCCCGACATCCTCTCAGACGAAAGCAGATGGCCGTCGTAGACCACGGCGGGAGGCGTGCCCTGTCCCTATGGCGCAAGCTGATGGAATTCCAAAGCGGGTTTTCCCTTCTGTCGGTTACCATTAAGACGGGACGCACCCATCAGATCCGTGTTCACCTCTCTCACATCGGCCACCCGGTTGCAGGAGATCCTGTCTATGGATTCCGGCGCGACTGCCGGAAAAGGCATGCCATGCCCCAAGCGGACCTCTTGCCTGAGTTTGACAGGCAGATGCTCCATGCGGCCCGTTTAGGGTTTATTCACCCGGTGACCCAAAACTACATGGAGTTCGAATCGGCCTTGCCGTGTGACATGCAGCATGCCTTAGACCGCTTGAAATTGCTGGATTTGCAGAAATAGTTTGAAAGCCTGTTTTAAAAAATCTTGACATCAGAAATAATGCGACTATAATGAAACTTATATTAAATTTTTCCTGCCTTTCGGAGGATTCGGTACAGACCGGATATCTGTGTAGATTCCATAACAACTCTGCTGAGCAACTTTCACTGACTCACACAAAAGGGTTTTCGATACACAGCCACCTGTCCGCAAAAGGGCTTTTGTATTTTTTCAACTTATGTCATTACAGCCGACCTGCCTCGTTTTTCATCATTATTCTGATCGAAACCCAGACCATCAGGCGGCGAAAATAGGGTGAGATTTCAATCGGATTATATACCATCCTCCATGTTCCACAGAAATCGTTATATAGTTGACTTCTTGAACGATTCGTCGGGCAACGGTACGGCTGCATCGATCCGGCCTGACGAGGGGTATCGCCCCCACTGGATGTCCCATTGTGCTGGAAATGGAATATACACAGACAATGACTCCTTGACTGCTTGACCTCATAACCCATAACCCCTTCATCACCTCTTGAGGAGGCTGTAACTAACGGAGAGAACGGATGAACCTTGTCGAATTGAAAGAAATGAAGATTAGCCAACTGACAGAAATGGCGAAAGAGTTTAATATCGAGGGGGCTTCGGGAATGCGGAAGCAGGATCTCACCTTTGCCCTGCTGCAGGCACATTCCGCCCGAAACGGCCTGATATATGGGGAAGGGGTCCTGGAAATCCTTCCGGATGGGTTCGGTTTCCTTCGGGCGCCGGATGCCAACTACCTTCCCGGGCCTGATGATATCTATATCTCTCCCTCCCAGATCCGTCGGTTTAACCTGAGAAAGGGGGATACGGTCTCCGGTCAGATACGGCCGCCAAAGGAATCGGAACGGTATTTTGCCCTGTTGAAGGTGGAGACGGTCAACCATCAGGACCCGGAGATATCCAGAGAAAAAATCCTGTTTGACAACCTCACCCCTCTCTATCCGGATAAGAGGATCAAACTGGAGGTCTCCTCCGACAATTATTCTACGAGAATCATGGATCTCATGACGCCGATCGGCAAGGGGCAGCGGGGGCTGATCGTCGCTCCCCCCAGGACAGGAAAGACGATGCTCCTCCAAAACGTTGCCAACAGCGTCTCAGCCAACCATCCGGACATCCATAAGATCGTGCTTCTCATCGATGAGAGGCCGGAAGAAGTCACCGATATGGCTCGATCCGTTGACGCCGAGGTGATCAGCTCCACCTTTGACGAACCCCCCCACCGCCACGTCCAGGTCGCGGAGATGGTCATCGAGAAGGCCAAGCGACTGGTCGAGCACAAACTGGATGTCCTGATCCTTTTAGACAGCATTACCCGGTTGGCAAGGGCCTATAACTCGGTCGTCCCCCCGAGCGGAAAGATCCTCTCCGGCGGGCTGGATTCCAATGCCCTTCACAAACCCAAACGCTTCTTCGGCGCAGCCCGCAACATCGAGGAGGGGGGGAGCCTCACCATCATCGCCACGGCCCTGATTGACACGGGGAGCAGGATGGATGAGGTGATCTTTGAGGAATTCAAAGGCACGGGCAATATGGAGATCCATCTGGATCGAAAGCTGAGCGACAGGCGCGTCTTTCCATCCATTGACATCAATCTTTCAGGGACCCGTAAGGAAGAACTCCTGCTGGATGAGGCGGATCTCAACCGCATCTGGGTTTTGCGCAAGCTCCTTGCGCCCCTCACGCCGGTGGACAGCATGGAATTCCTGCTTGAAAAAATCAAGGGAACAAAGGATAATAAAGAATTTCTGGGTTCAATGAGCGATTAACTTTGCCATGAAAATACAACCCAACCGCGAATGAACGCCAATGAACACGAATACGGGCCAAGGCTTCCTTTTCCTGTGAGAGAGGCTTGTAGCCTCGATCCTCGCGGCGATGACGCCGCTCACACAGGGGATTTTTATCCCGTTGGGGTGACTATGTGCCCCGGTCATGAACATTTGCTGAGGAGATAGAAGAAGATGAAAAACGGAATTCATCCGGAGTATTACCGAACAACCGTACGCTGTGCGTGCGGCAATGAATTTGAGACCGGTTCCACTGTCAAGGAAATCAATGTTGAAATCTGTTCAAAATGCCACCCGTTTTTCACGGGCAAGCAGAAATTGGTGGATTCGGCAGGACGGGTGGAACGTTTCAGGAAAAAGTATGCCACATTCAACAAGGCCCAGTCGGAAAGCGCTGCTGCAGGCTAAGACAGATACGGCCTCCTATTGACCGGATCGCTGTCGAAATCAAGACCTCTCCATCCCCAACACCTGCCTGATCGTCTCGCCCGACGGCATCCGGCGACGGCCGGGTGACTCTCAGAAGGCGCCCGGCGGCGGCGCCCCTCCTGGAACGATACGTATAAACCTGGCCTCGGTCCTGATCGCCGGCGGGGTGGTGATGGACCCTGGGTATGGCGGGATGGCACAGGGACTGAGTCGCAGGGGACAAAACCGGGCAAGAGAATTCCTGAGCGACGTTGGAACATGATATCTCGAGGTTTGTGGGGATGTTTGCCAAAATCGAGGAAATCGAAGCGCACTATACTGAATTGGAGGCCGATCTTGGACGTCCCGAGGTCATTCGGGATCAAAAGACATATCAGACCTATGCCAAGGAACGGAGTGCGCTTGCTCCCATCGTAAAAAGCTTTCGGGAATTCAAGTCGCTTCAGGGAGAGATCCAGGACAACCGATTGCTGCTGGAGGATCCCGACGCTGATATCAGACATCTGGCCAGGGAAGAAATCGACGCCCTGGGAACAAGGCTTTCACATGTGGAGCGGGAACTCAAGATCCTGCTTATCCCTAAGAATCCCAACGACGACAAGAACATCCTCTTAGAGATACGGGCGGGCACAGGCGGGGAAGAGGCAGCGCTTTTTGCCGCTGATCTCTTCAGGATGTACAGCCGGTATGCCGAACTGAAAGGATGGAAAACAGAAATCCTCAGCCAGCACCTGACAGGGATCGGAGGGATTAAGGAGATTATCGTCCTTGTTGAAGGGGAGAGGGTCTTCAGCAGGCTCAAGTACGAAAGCGGGGTTCACCGGGTTCAGCGCGTTCCGGAGACGGAGACTCAAGGACGAATACACACATCGGCAGTTACCGTGGCGATTCTTCCGGAAGCCGAGGAAATCGACGTGGAAATCGACCCAGAGGACCTGCGGATAGATGTATACCGCTCATCAGGACCAGGCGGACAACATGTCAACAAGACGTCGTCGGCCGTCCGAATCACCCATCTCCCTTCCGGGCTCGTCGTGACCTGCCAGGATGAAAAGTCCCAGCACAAAAACAAGGCAAAGGCGATGAAGGTGCTAAGATCCCGCCTCCTGGATATGGAGACCTCAGAGCAGCAATCTAAGATCTCCGAGGAACGGCGGATTATGGTAGGTTCCGGCGACAGGAGCGAGAGGATCCGAACCTACAATTTTCCCCAGGCCAGGGTCACGGATCACAGAATCGGCCTTACCCTCTACAAATTGGAGACCCTTTTACAGGGGGAGCTGGATCTTGTTGTCGACCCCCTGATTACCCATTTTCAGACGGAGCTTCTCAAAAAGGCCAACGGGAACTGAGCCGAAAATGTCTCCAAGGACATGGCAAATAAGAGATCTCCTCAAGGTATCGAGCGACTACCTGAAAGACAAGGGGATCGAAAACGCCCGTTTGAACGCTGAAGTGCTCCTGGCCCACCAGCTTCGTTTGGAAAGGGTGGGTCTCTATCTCAATTTCGACCAGCCGCTCACTGAAACTGAACTCTCCTCTTACCGTTTTCTCATCAAACGGCGGATCGACCACGAACCCTTACAGTACATCACCGGGACTCAGGAGTTCTGGTCTCTGAGCTTTGCCGTAGACCGGCGGGTCCTCATCCCGAGGCCTGAGACCGAAATCATCGTAGAACAGGCCATCGTGCTTGCGGATAGCTATAAGGGAGAAGATCAACCCCTCAAGATCCTCGACCTGGGTACAGGGTGCGGGGCGATTGCCATTGCCCTGGCCAAGGAACTCCCTGATGCAAGCGTATGGGCCACAGACATATCCGAGGAAGCCCTGGGCCTTGCTCGTCGAAATGCACTGAAGCACGGCGTACGGGATAGGGTCAGCTTTTGGCAGGGCGATCTATGGGAACCCCTTATGGAGGGGGCTCACCGTTTTGATATGATCGTCTCAAACCCTCCTTATGTCTCTACCGAGGAATACAATGAGTTGCCCTTGGAGGTTCGCGATTATGAACCCCGCCAGGCCTTAGATGGCCGGGATGGGGGAATGTATTACCTGGAAAAAATCGTCGAAGGGGCGCACGATTTTTTGAATCCTGGCGGATGGATCATCCTGGAAATGGCCCCCTGGCAGACGCAGAAGACCCTCGACATCATAGCCCGTACGGGGGAGTACCAGCAAGAGACCCGGATCAAAGACTACAGCCGGCGTTATCGGGTGGCGATAGCACAGAGATTGAGGGATTCAGGAATTGAGGGATTCAGGGATTGAGGAATTGAGGAATTGATAACTTGGTGAATTGAGTTGGTTTTTTGGGGTTTAATCCCTAAATTCCTAAATTCGCAATTCCTAAATGGGCAGGTGCTGTCGTCATGTCCGCATCAGAAAAAATGGAATGGGAATCCAAACTCGTAGAACCGGGGAGGGTCCTTTCAAAAATCCGACCCGGAATGAGCATTTTTCTGGGAACCGGCGTGGCAGAGCCGCGGACCCTGGTCAGGAGCCTGATGGCCTCTGACGCCGGAAACCTCCGCGACCTGGAATTCATACAATTAGTGAGTTTCGGGCAGGCCATATCCATTGCAGAGGAAAACACCCAAAAATTCCGCCTTAAAACATTTTTTTCCGGTTGGGTGGCCAGCGAGGCCATCACTGCCGGCCGGGTGGACCTGATCCCCACCCCTTTTTCGCGCATCCCTCACCTCATCGAATCCGGAGCCATTGGGATCGACGCGGCGTTTATCCAGATCTCGCCCCCTGACGATGAGGGGTATTGCAGTCTCGGGCCTTCGATAGATGCTGCCAGGCAGGCGATGTCACAGGCCTCGCTGGTCGTCGGAGAGATCAATGATCGGGCCCCCCGCACTCTGGGCGACACCTTCGTTTCCATCCATGACTTTGATTATCTGGTAAGGTCCGCCGAGCCGCCCATCTATTTTTCACGCTGGCCGGTTGACGATGTGTTTGAAAAGGTGGGCGCCAACGTGGCTTCTCTGATCCAAGACGGGAGCTGTATTGCGTTTTCCTTAGGCCCCCTGTTCGATGCCCTGGCCCCCCATCTGAAAGGAAAACGTCATCTGGGGATCCATTCCCCCTTTTTTACCGACGCCCTGATGGACCTGGTCAAGAGCGGGGCCGTCACTAATCGACGCAAAGGCGTTTTTCTGGGCAAGTCGGTCGCTGCCTATGCCATCGGCACGGAGGAGTTGATGCGCTGGCTCCACCGTAACCCCCTGATCGAGTTTCAGGGAATTGATGTGGTGGCGGACCCTCGAAGGATTGGGGCCAACGACCGTTTCATTGTGGTCCTGCCCGCCCGCAAGGTGGACCTCACCGGCGGCATCGCCCTGCACAGCGGAAAGGGGAATGTGGGAGCCGGGCCGGGGGAGGCGCAGGAGTTCTTCAGCGGCGCGGCCTTTTCGAGAGGGGGGCGCACCATCTTTGCCCTGCCGAGCCGCAACCTGAAGAATGAACCCAACATCATTATCTCTGTCGAAGATTACCCCAACCAGTTCTCCAACCGGGAATCCCTGGATCTGGTAGTGACGGAATACGGCGTCGCCTCCATGAAAGGCCGGACGACCCGTGAGCGAGCCTTGGCCTTGATCGACATCGCCCATCCCGATGACCGGGCCGAACTGGTGCGCCTTGCAAAAGAAAGGCATCTTCTGTTCCCTGACCAGCTCTACCTTGCGGAATCAGGGCATCTCTATCCTGACGAGCTGGCATGCGACCATGTGTTCAAAGGCGGGCTCTCGGTACGTTTTCGCGCCATCAAGCCCTCTGATGTGGACGAAATGAGGCGCCTTTTTTACCGTTTTTCGGACACGGCGGTCTATTATCGCTATTTTTCTCCCATAAAGACCATGCCCCATGCAAAGATGCAGGACTATGTGACGATCGATTACCGAAGGACCCTGTCTATCGTCGGGTTGATTGGTGAGCCGGGAGAGGGACGCATCATCGCCGAGGCCCGGTATGTCCGGCTCCACGATCTTCCCTATGCGGATGTGGCCTTTGTTGTGGACGAAAATTGCCAGGGAAAAGGGATTGCCAGATTCCTTTTCGAGATGCTCGCGAAAATCGCCAAGGAAAAGGGGATTGAGGGGTTCAAGGCCGATGTGCTGGCCACGAACACATCGATGCTGAAGGTGTTTGAATCGGCTGCGGACGGACCTATTCAGGCGGTAATGGAAGGCGGCGTGTACCAATTGACCATCCCCTTTTCGGAAAAAGGGGATGAGTGATCATCGGGGAAGGGGTATGCCGCAAATCATTGATATGGAAGAGGGGAGGCGCCTGTTGGCGGTGAAACGGGGCTTCCGGAACTGGATCAGCCGCTTCAAGGAAGATTTCGGGCCGAATACGCGGCTGTGTGATCTTTCTCTCCAGACCCTGTCATTTCTGGCGCAGGGGAGAGACAAGGGCGCCTTTTACCTGTACGATCTGATTATGAGCCTCAAAAACCTGGGATCGGGATTTGAGTTTCACGAGCTGGATCCAAAAAGCAAGATGAAGGTGATGGACCTTCATCTGTTTCTCTTGGATCGCGTCCGGTTCGAGTGCATGAAGCGGATCGGTTGGCTGGAGGCCTATCCGGGCGAGGAATTTACCCTGGTGGAGCTTATCGTTCAGTTTGACAGATTAGCGCCGGGACTACAGGCAAAAATACCTCTTCTGAGCCAGGATCACCCTGAATACCCCAAGTTCTCTGCGGCAAACGTCTTTGACAAAGAGGGGGTTATCAGAAGACTGATACCCAGTCTCCTGAAAGAGATCGAGGGCTACTCCGAGACCTTGTAAACCTTGTCCCCTTCTCTAACCTTTTCCTTGACCTTCACCCCAACGAGGTCGCCGGTCTTGACCTCAGCCACGGGCTGATTATCGACCTCCATGCTGGCGATCTCTTCTGTAAAATCGGTGGTGTGGCCCTTGTATCTCAGCAAATCACCCTTTTGGATAGTCCCGCGCGTCACCTCCAGGGCGGCAACACTCGGCTTGGCGAAAAACTTGACAATCACCCCAACCTGCTCTTCAGCCATGGCAATACCTCCTTCTTCACGGTTTAGAGGTTCAAGGGTTCAAAGGTTCAAGACCCTCTCATTCCCACGCTCCGTCGTGGGAACCTATACTGCCTTGTGCTTGTATCTTATTTCTCCTATTCTCTTTTCGTGCAGTTGTCAATGGGGAACCTGTGAGCGGTTACGAAATAGAAAAAGGGATAAGGACATTCTGCCGTGACAAAGAAAAAGAGGGTGTGGGTTGTGCTCATCCTTATCCTGTTCTGCTCGGGATGCGATGTAGCCTATCTGTTTCATGCAGCCTCGGGTCAGTTTCGTCTCCTCAAGGACTCGATCTCGATCCAGGAGGCCTTGAACGACAGGTCCCTTCCCCCGGATGAACAGGAGAGGCTTCGACTGGTTGCCCGCATCAAGACATTCGGGGAGAAGGAACTCGGCCTAACAGAAACAGACAACTACGAAACCGTTTATCTCTCCTCTTCCCAGTGTCCTATCTACACGGTGTCCGCCGCTCCCAAAGATTGTCTCTGTCAACAGACCTGGTGGTTTCCCTTTGTAGGAGATATCCCCTACTTGGGATTTTTTGACCTGGAACGGGCCAAGGAGGAGCGGGACCGGCTCGCAGGGCAGGATCTGGACGTGTGCATCGGCCTTGCAGATGCGTACAGCACCCTGGGATGGTTCAAAGACCCTGTCACCCTGAATCTGATTCGGGGGTCCACCTCTGACCTGGCCGAGACCATCCTCCACGAAATGACCCACACCACCCTGTACCTCAAGGGACAGAGTGCGTTCAATGAGGGCCTGGCGGTCCTGGTCGGAAAGGTGGGGGCATATCTCTTTTTCGAGCACGCCTTCGGCCCGTCCCACCCGTATACCCTAACGGCCAGGGCCTCTATCGAAGATGAACGTCTCTTCTCCAGGTTCGTGGCATCTCTAATGGATGAACTGGAATGTCTTTATGGGTCATCTCTGAGCTATGAGGAAAAACTGACCCAAAGAGAGGAGATTTTCGCAGCGTCCCTTGGAACCTTCAAAGATGTTTCAAAAAGGTTCAGGACCGACCGATTTACCCGCTTTGGCCTGAGACCCCTTAACAATGCAACCATCGTGGCAGTGGGTCTGTATCACCGCCATTTTGATCTCTTTGAGGCGGTCCTGAGGGCAAAGGGAGGATCTATCAGGGAGACGCTCTCATTCTTTAGAGGTCTGAGCAAGGAAAGCAACGATCTCCTCGATGCTATGGAACTCTGGCTGAAGCGCTGTTCCACCCCTCACACATAGAACATGCCTGATGCAATCACCGGCGGATCATCCACGTCAAAGGCCTGGACAATCTCCGGGTACATCCGTTGTTTCATCACGGCAATCACCTCTCTCCGCTTGTTGAGTCCCTTTGCAAAGGAGAGGACCTCGTTCATGAGGTCGTTTACGTGGCATGCCTTGGTGATGATATGATGGTCCGCGCACTCTTCGGCCGTTGCCCGCTTGCCGGTGTAGTGAAGCTCCTCCATCTTGTACTGGGGGATGGCCTTTGCGATCAGCGCAATCATGCCCGGAAGGAACGGGATTCCCAGATCGACCTCTGGAAAGCAGAAAAATCCCCTGTCCGAGCGCATGAACCGAAAATCAAAGGCACAGCTCATGATGGCGCCGCCCGCAAAGGCATGCCCGGATATGGCCGCAATGGTGGGCATGGGATAGAGGAGGATCCGCTTGAACAGACGGTTCATGGTTAAAAAGAAGTGGGCGGCCGTTTCCCGGTCCCCTTTCTTAATAATAGGCGCCAGCCAGTCCAGGTCGATCCCGTTGCAGAATATCTTTTCGTGGGAAGCGGTCACCACCAGGGCACGGGCGTCGGTATCGGCCTCGATCTGATCCAGCGCATCGAGAAATGCCTTCAAAAAGGATAGATTGAACCGGTTTTCCCCGTCATTCATGGTCAGGACCGCCACTTTGTCATTCAATTCGAACTCTATCGCCGCCATGTCGCAGTACCTCCCGTGATTCCGACCTTGCCAGGCCTCTTCATTGTGCGTTGATATTCCCCTGATCACCCTGCCCATGGAACCTCACGATCAGCATCGTGATGTCGTCCGCCTGGGGCTCTCCCTCAGAAAAGGCCTTGACCCGTCCCATGATGCCTGTTGCCATACGGTCAAGGGGCTGGTTCTTTCGTATGGACAGCTCCTGTTCCAACCGTTTCTGTGTAAAGAGCTCCTTCTTTTGATTCATGGCCTCTGTCACGCCGTCGGTATAGAGAAAGACCGTATCGCCTGTTCTGAGGGAGGTCTTCTTTGCCAGGTAGGAAAAATCCCCCTCGATCCCGAGTGCGAGTCCGTCGGTCAGTTCAAGGGCCTCGATCGTGCCGTTCGTACGGATCAGGTAGGGCGGATTGTGTCCCCCGTTTGAGAATTCCAGGTCGCCGGTACGAATGTTAAGAATGCCCATGAAAACAGTCACAAACATGAAGGACGGATTTTCCACGGAAAGGTCCTTGTTGACGCTGCTGAGGATTTCCCCTGGGCCCCGTCCTTGAATGGCTTTTGTTTTGTTGAGGGTCTGGGTGACCGTCATGAAGAGGGCGGCCGGCACCCCCTTCCCTGCCACGTCCCCGATGGTGAAACAGAGGTGGTCGTCATCCACAAGAAAGAAGTCATATAGATCGCCTCCCACCTGTCTTGCCGGCTCAAGGGTGGCATAGATGTCAAACTCTAAAATGCCCGTCACTGGGGGCAATGCCTTGGGGAGCATCCCCATCTGGATATCGCGGGCCACGCGCAACTCGCTTTCGATCCGTTCCTTTTGAGCGGTCGTTTCTGTCAGATCCCGGATGTATCGCTTGAGCGAGTCCACCATGCGGGCAAACGCATCTGTCAGCATGCCCACCTCGTCCCGGGGGAACTTGATGGGAGGGAGGGGGACATCCAGATTCCCTGCGGCGATCCCTTCCGTTGCCGTTGCCAGGTCCCTCAGAGGACGGGTGATGGAGCTGGCTATCGTGATCATAACCCCTGCGAGGAGCAGAAATCCGAACAGGCCAAGGGTCCACACCACATGATTCAGGCGGGTGATATCGGCCGTCAATTCATCCTGGGGAAACAGGACGCCCAGGGACCAGTTGCTGGAGGCCAGGGGCGCATACGCTATCCAGCACGCCTTACCGGTAACCATGCTGGTGAGGTGAGAAAATCCAGTCTTGCCCTCGGTCATGGCCGTTCCGATCGAATAAAGATCAGGATCATTCCGGGTCCTGGCTTCATCGAATATGGTTTTTTTCAGGACCAGATCGGTTTGCGGGTGCGCCAGAAAGTGTCCTTTTTTGGAAACCAAAAATGCGTAGCCTGACTCGGCTGTCTTGATGGAGGAGATGATGTTTGTCAGCCATGAGAGAGAGATATCCGCAGTGACCACCCCCATGAATCGCCTTTCCCCGGAAACTGTCTGATAGAAGGGAACGGAATAGGTGGCCATCATGATGTCGCCCCCGCCCCTGTCATAATAGGGCTCGCTCCAGACCGGATGCCGGGTCTCTTGTGGAATTCGGTACCAGTCCCACAAAAAATAACGATAGGAATCGCTGCCCAGGCAGGTGAATCTCAGGCTGCCCCCGCTCTTGCAGTAATAAGGGGCCTGGCACCGTCTGTCTTCGCCGAAGGCGCGGGGTTCGAATGCAATGGCGGCGCCGTAGATGTCCGGGTTGTTTTCGACAATCGCACGAAGCAGGCCTTTCAGCTCTTCCTCGGCCAGAGGCGGGGAGTTCTCCAGGAAATAGGCAAGGTTCTCTGGGACCTTTTCAACTGGGAGAAGTGCTGTGTCAATCCTGTTCACCGTAGCCATGACCAGGTTTCGGGCGTTCGCCCGTATGTCTTTTTCAATGATCTGTCGGGAGACCCGATAATTGTATCCGAAGATACAGACGAATATGGCAGCGTCACTGATAAGAATCAGGAAGACGAGCCTGAAGGCGATCCCCCTATTTTTGAACACCGCCGGCATGCTCCTGTCCCTCAGCCCCATGGCGATGTCTGCCAAAGATCAGCATCAGGATATTGCGGTCTCCATCCCGACGGTAGTGCGCCTCATCTGCCATTTTTTTTACGAAAAAGACACCCAAACCACCGACCTGTCGCTCATAGATGCCGGCAGCTACATTCGGCGCTGGTACGTTCAGGATATTGAAGGGGGTCCCCGTGTCTGAAATTTCCAGTACCAGTCGCAAATCGTCCTCCACCCGGCACGTCAGCGAGACATCGCCCGTCGTGTCAGGATAGGCATAACTAAAGATATTGACCAGGATTTCTTCCACAGCCAGCTCAATCTCCCTAATCCGCTGGGTTGGAAAGTGAGCCGTTTCGGCATGCCTGGCCACAAATTGGATCAGACGTTCCAGATGCGCCATCCTGGCAGGGGATGTTATCTCTGGCATCGGATATAGCCTTCCTTTGCAGATCCGGCCTGTTCAGAAACTTATTTCTCTTTGACGGCGGCCGCTACGGATTCGCACACCGGTATGATCGTGCTGAAGCCGGAGATCTCGAAAACCTCTTTGACCGTATCGCGGAGGGAGCAAAGCGCTAACTTCCCCTGTTTTGTCTTCAGATTTTTGGCAATCGTCAGGATGCTTCGAAGGCCTGCGCTGCTGATATATTCAAGTCCCCCCAAGTCCACGATAAGCCGGGTCTCTCCCGCATTAATCCAATCCAGCAAGCGGGTTTCAAATTCAGGCGCAGTGACTGCATCTATTCTCCCTGTGACCGTGATGATGAAACGATCCTTTTCTTTGCCGGTATTCTCTATCTCCATATGCCCCTCCGAATGGTCGATTACAAGATATGTCGCATCGGTATCTGCCTCTCATGGCTCAGTCTGGGCAGTATAAAATATCCATCCACGCATGTCAAAGTGCAAAGGCTGTATGGGGTTTAATCAAACGCGTTAGGGGAAGCCGCTGGAATCTTTGCGGGAGCTGAATGAAGTTCTCTCTCTTAAGGCGGCGTAGCCGCCGCAACAAAAAATCCTCACACAACGCCACTGACGCAGAGTTTTTTTGCGCCGGAGAAATTGAGGTGTGAAGATGAGGGATTCGGCAGATATTCGAGTCGTGCCAATTCCAATCCCAGGACCCTTTTCACGGCGACCGCGACCCCCTGGATCTGGGCGAATACAAAGGGCTCTCCAGCCCGCTTGAACAACGGCGAAAATATATTGACTTATATCGATTTGTTGACTAATAGACACACGAAAGAGCGAACATAGACCAACAAAACAAACCTTCATAAATTTAAGGCAACAAAATCATGCCCCCATGTCAAGACAAGAGTTAAAGGGCGGTTCAGCGTGCCTTGGTCATTAACCAGACGCCTTTGGGTTACCGTACCCAGGGGCGTTTCTATTTGAAGAGGATGGGACAACAGACCGCCAGTCATTTGCCTGGGTCGCCACCAACGTACGGGCGGCAAAGGCCAATCGTCTAGTGGACAATTTATAATGAAGAAAGGCATAAAAGCATAAACGTCCCCGTTCTCCCTGCTTATCACCCCACCTCACCAACCGTCTTACCAATAGGGCCATTTCTCCCCATCAAGTCAGAGATCCATTCTTTCACCCCCGCCAGCCGCGGTTGGTGCTACTTATCGTCTGTAGACTCAAAGGCATCATTTTAAGGATACTAAACTGTAAGTTTTACACGGTGAACCCTGCTTAGGAGAAAATATGGCAGCGGGCAAACAAACAGGACTCCAGGAAAGAAGAATTCTTGCAGAAAACGTTCGAAGCCTCCGCAGAGAGCGCAATATCTCTCAAGAAGCCCTTGCTGAGATTTGCGACCTTCACAGAACCTATATCGGCGCTGTGGAGCGAGCTGAGCGTAATGTTTCACTGAGCACCGTCGCCACCCTCGCAATGGCCCTTAGAGTTACAGTTCCGGAACTTCTCACGCAGCGCGGGGAGACGCCATGGTAAACCGTAAGGACTACGAATACTGGGAGGAGATTCCCGCCAGGATATCTGAAAGCGGTCAAACGATCTATAACCGAATCCAACCTGGTGATCCCAAATTGTGGATACCCACTGCGGAGTTGGAAGCAATCCTTGACAGACGGCTCCGCGGATTTTCGGTGAAAAATCTGCCGCTCCGAACCCGATCCAAGGTCCTCAAGAAAGAGGTTTGCAGGTGCCTCGGTTACCCCGTCCCTGAGTCCTTCCAGAAGACTCAGCCGCGCTTTCCCGGCCAGGACTTCGACACCTATATCCAGAAATCGAACAATCTCCAAGTGTGGAACGAAGACCTCCAACCGACGCGTCGATATGTCGTCATTCGGGTGACAGCCGACGGCGTTGTTGATCGCGTCAAGGTGGTGACCGGCGCGGCTCTGGCCAAGCTCGACAGGACTGGCACACTGACGCAGAAATACCAAGCGCGCATGATATCGACCTCCGAAGGCGCGGAACTGATTTCCCGGCAAGACACCGACCTCGTCCGGCAGATCACCTTGAAGACAGGATTCCCAAAGCAGTTCGTCGACAGCCCGATAACCTACCCTGATGAATCGAGCGTCCTCCCGATAAATGAAGTCTTCGTGCGAGTTAAAGACCTGTTTGGTCTCTCGTTCCCGGATGTAGGGATCGATCAGGAGCGCAACAGGGGAGCAACCCTGCACCGGATAGTGTGTGAAAAGCTGGGCTATGCTACCTTTCAGGACAGCGGGTCCATCCCGGACGTGACCCACCAGTTGCTGGAGATTAAGCTTCAAACGTCACCTACGATTGACCTGGGGCTCGTCACACCGGACAGTCGCGAGCCACTCGACATTCCAATGATAGGAGATGTACAACTACGGCACTGTGACCTACGTTACCTCGTTGTGGGCGCTGTCACAGACGGCATGAAGGTTACGCTGGTGAGCATTTGTTTGGTCACTGGGCAGGACTTCTTTATACGCTTCCCGCGTTTTGGGGGCAAGGTTCTCAACAAGAAGCTTCAGATCCCTTTGCCGCTCGGCTTCTTTGACTGATCCCGAAGGCATCCCAGACTCGGGCGTCCAACTCCTCTTCCAACGAAGCAACATCTTGGCCGTTGATGTCGTCGTAGATCTTGTGGGCCAGGCGGATGATAGCCTGTCCCGGAGGGCCATCAGGGTCTGGAAGAGGAAACTGCTCGACATATTGAGTTAGAAAGCGGCGTCTGCCGGAGTATAGCTTGTTGTTGAATCGCCTGTCATAGTACTCCTCGATGAACGAGGAATTCCCCACGCCGGCTGCCAGCCACAAGAGTCGTTCCGATTCTGCATCTTCCGCAGACAACCAGTAACAGTCCCCATTGACGACAGCGCCGCCGAGGTCAATCCAGAAGACTGGGTGCTCGCAGATGTCCCGGAAGACCAGCTTGGGTCTTGCCCAAGCGCTCGGAGACTGCGGCACCCAAATCTCGAACCAAGCCCGCCCGGACTCCTGAAGATACTTCCTCTTCTCCAATACATTTCGGTTCGCTTCGAGGTACCGCTTGGTCCTGGGAAACTTGTCGAGATCTACGACCCTACGCTTCCCGCCGATCTCCGTGTGCGGATACAAGATCCAGTGGGTCCGACCCTCGTTTTTGGCCCGGAACCGCCGGGCAATGTGGTGAGTGATCAGGGGCTTGAGAATCTCTGGCTGCTCGTTGGCGGGAATGTCGCCCCAGTCGGAGCGGATGAATACATTGTCCGCTGTTGTCTTGACACCAACGCGGATCTTGCCGATGCTGGCGAAGCGGCCAAATGAATGATCTTGGACTGTTTGAAGCCAGCAGTCGGTTTCCTCATTCGAGAGTCGCCAGACATCATCAGAAGACCTTCCTTCGACCAGGGTACCCTGCCGAACTTTGAAGAACTCTTCGTTAGGTGTTCGGACAGTGCCTTCCTCAAAAAGTGCCTGTATCCGATCTTGTACCGGAGTTGCGACTGTTTCGCTCCCGTGCACAGAATAGATCGAAGTGAAGCGGGCCGGCTTTTCTGGATGCACGTCCACTGTGCGCCGTAAGAGCAGCACGGCAGGCAGAACGGCAGCTTCGAAGAGCTTCGTATCACCGAGATCCCATACGTGAATAACCTCGAACAACTGCCTGATGCCCCTCCTCACGCTTGCCCCGGCCCTTGTGGTCATGAAGCGATTGGAAACGATAATCCCTGCGATCCCGCCGGGAGCTAATGCCTCACCCATCGCCAGTATGAAAGCATGGTAGAGATCCACACGGCCGCTGAGGTGAAACTTGCGGGCGAGAGTCCTGGATTCCTTGGCACCTAGAACCTGAGTCCGCACATAGGGCGGATTCGCTATGAGCAAGTTGAACCGTGGTTCGTGCGCGGTGACTGAAAAAAGGGGACCTTCCTCAAGTGCATATTCGCTCAAGACGAAGTCGAGGAAGCTCGTATTTCGCCAGGCTATGGGGAAATGTAGTTCAAGTCCTGAAATGCGCTCCTTGGCAAGGTTCAGTGCAGTTCGGTCTGTGTCGAACGCCGTGACCTCCACGCTCCTAACATTCGCAGCCGCAATCTTGGCCAAAAGAGAGCGCAAGAGCTCCCCATCACCGACCGCTGGGTCCAGGACCCGAACTGTCTTTGGCAGGTCCGATGAACGTATCGCCCGGCAAATCTGTTCTGCAACAAAGTCGGCCAGGAGTGCGGGGGTATAATGAGACCCTTCTCGTTTTCGCTCTTCTTGTGTGAGGTGATTCATTGCCTCGTTCTCCGACGCCAGCAACAGGAACAGCATACTACTATGCTACTAATAATCATCATCAGTTGTCAAGACGAAAGTTGGCGGGTGAGGTTAGGTGATGGTGATAAGAACTTATTTTAGATGTTCGGGAGTATAGGGGAATTCCCCATGGTGTGTCAAGAGAGAAACAGGCACATCATACAGGGGCCAGAGGATTGCTATGGACAGGGGCGGCACCGGAGGACATAGTCCGAAACGAATGGAAATGGGGAGAGTCTGATCTTTGGTTTGCGACGACGTCTTGAAGGGGAAAAGGGCGAAAACCTGCCTCGTTGATATCGACCTCAGGCAGCGACGAAGGGCTTACCGGGTCGGGCATAAAGCCCATGAACGGATCTCCTCAATTCTGGAACCCGATTCATCCAAAGAATACAGAAAAAACTGGGCCAGACTGATCCAGAAAATCTATGAAGTGGACCCCTTGACGTGCCCGAAATGTTCCGGAAAAATGAAAGTCATCAGCGTCATAGAGGGTGAGGAGGTCACCCGCCTGCCTTGGCTCAAGTCGGTCCGGGTTGGATGGAAACGTGATTTGGAGAAAGAAAGCATCTACAGGAAATGCTGACGGCCATGGCGGGCAAATCAAGAAAATCCTCAGGCACCTGGGACTTTGGGAGCAGAAAGCCAGGCCTCCTCCCAAAAGGAATACAGCGACAACGGCTCATGAATACCCTATCGACTATGTGGATTCTCAACTTCCAGTATCTGATTGTTACCCATATGCGGACCCCCAATATCCAGAGGCCTACACAGCCTGATTTTTGAGAACCGATGGGTCCAAGGGATGGCTCTACCCAGTCTTCTTCGATTTCACCCCTTTTTTGCGCAACCAAGCGCTCTGGCATTGTCTCCGCATCCACTACCTTACTGTGAGATTCGGAGGATAAGGGGACGGGTATGAAAATATGCGTTTCTTATGATCGCAGCCCAGTCTCGTCCCTCCCATCGATTCCCAAAAAGTGGCAGGTCCACTCCGCCTTGACAATCTACCCTCCTTACGATATCCTTATTTTTTAAGGAAAATCATACGAGATCGAACGTATTAAACTCCATCGGCAGAATGTTGCTCGAGAAGGGCCCGTACCCGTTTCACCTTTGGTAAGTGCGATGGTAAGGTTGTTCGTCAAAGCCCGATAGAACTCCTTCAAAAAGCCATGAGTGGCAGTGGAAACCGAATATGAAGCATGAAAAGGGAAACGCGCGGGGGATAAGAAGTGGGGCCGGGAGTTGTCTTGATATTTTTGGGGGCTGTATTAGTTTATGGGCTTAAAAAATGCGACAGGAAAGGCACTATCATGTCCGGGATGAAAGGGAACCCAATAAGTCTCGATTTTTCCAAAGGGGGGGGTCTCTTGCCGGCCATCGCACAGGATCATGCGTCCGGGAAGGTCCTGATGCTGGCGTATATCAACGAGGCCGCGTGGCAAAAGACCTTGGAGACTGGAGAGGCCCATTACTGGAGCCGCACGAGACAGGAGATCTGGCACAAAGGCGGCACCTCGGGCCATGTGCAGAAAATCAGGGAGATCTACGCGGACTGCGACAACGACACGGTCCTTTTCAAGGTGGACCAGATCGGCGGCGCTGCCTGCCACACGGGTCATGAGACGTGCTTTCACCAGAGGGTCGAGCGTGACGGCAGCGTCACCGTGGTCGGCGAAAGGATATTTGATCCGGAAAAGGTTTACGGGAAATGAACAGATTGAAATTCGGCATCCCCAAGGGGAGCCTGCAGAATGCGACGATCCACCTCTTTGAGAAGTCAGGCTGGCGGATCAATGTGAATGGCCGGAGCTATTTTCCGGATATTAATGACGATGACATCGAGTGCGCCATCTGTCGCGCCCAGGAGATGTCCCGGTATGTTGAAAACGGCACCCTGGACGCGGGCCTAACGGGGAGGGACTGGATAGAGGAGAACAAGTCCGACGTGGTGATGGTGGACGACCTGGTCTATTCCAAGGCCAGCCAGAAGCCTGCCCGGTGGGTCCTGGCCGTGCCTGCCGACTCCC